>ERZ869936.684-NODE-684-length-29316-cov-6.254503_pt1 | contig 29316 bp, 23 predicted proteins | sample MGYA00520876_ERZ869936 | MGnify/ENA primary metagenome ERZ869936 (study PRJEB32218, sample SAMN09650985) | biofilter metagenome | isolation source: enrty point of leading RO module | place: Saudi Arabia: Thuwal, RO plant located on Red Sea | collected 2016-02-17 ... | reverse complement strand
GGAATACTTTAAATAACCGGTGGCCGGATTAGGGGAGAAAACAAGCTTTGCGGAAATTTCGGGAATAAGATTAACATCAAGGCCAAATCCCAATCCAAAAAAGTCGGCGGAAAGGGCCTGGTAAAACTGATTGGTAATACTTGCATCTTTAATAAAAAGCAGGTTTTCATCATTCTTGGTATCCGCCGAAACAGTCCAGTTATGGCTTCCGGTTAAAACAGCTGGGTTACTGTTTGTGTCGCCGTGATCGAACAGCATATATTTATTATGATAAAGGGAGCCTTGCGAAAAAATCTGCAGGGCTGAACCCATAACAGGGGCCAGGGTATCATCAGGTGCATAAGGAACCGAAAACTGATCCATAATTCCAGCCACATAAAGACCGCCTTGTGCCTTCGTTTTTAAAGCAGATGCAATGGGGGTATAAGTAAATGCATAAATCCCAAAATGAATATCCCTGCCGCAATCGTTAATAAACCTCAAGATCTGAGCATGGGAGTTTTGGGAAGGGCTGAAATAAATTTCAACCGGTTTTCCACCCACCACGAAGTAATGAATATTGTTACGGAATTTGGCCGAACCGAAACGGGAATTAGCCGGAACCGGATTAACGCCTGACCCGCCCCACATCTGGTCGAACTCTTTCCGGAAGCCTTTTGCCATTTCCTTGTCTCGAATTATTACCGCATTATTAAAATCGCTGTTGAATTGTTGTTCCGTGAAATTTACCGAACCCGACCAAACCACCGCATCACCAGCAACCGGAGACTCCTCATCAATAATGAGGAACTTATTGTGCATAAGTCCGGCAGAGGCCGAAACGGGACTACCTAATCGGGGTATGGAAGGGTTTAATAAGGAAAGACCGGTATTGGATGAGGAGCCGTCATAAATCCACCGAATTCTGACTCCGCGATTAAACGCATTATTAACGGCATTGGCGATATGGGCCATATTGGAACCCTGAACATAATTATACACGCACACATCCAGTGAAACCATACTTCGATTAATATAAGCAACCAGGGTATCGTCCAATGATTGGTTCAGATAAACCGCATTGGTTCCGGTAGAAACATTAATATTTACGGGACGGGTGAAATAAATTTTAATGTTTCCTGAGGGGTTGTTGGGAACCGAAAAAATTTCGAGATCGTCGAGGGAAAGATTCCCGGCAGATTTAAAATAAGTCAGGCGAATGAACTTTGAGGAGTCTTGTAGCGGAAATTGAACTACCTGAGCCGCATTCGAAAGTGGTTTTATTAGCGAAACCTGGTTCCATAAATTTCCGTCGAAAGATTCTGAAAGAATCAGGTAGCTTGCGGTGTCAACCCCTGCCCCTTTTAGCCAAAAGCGAATGCTGTCGGCATTTAAAAACTGGGGGCTGGTTAAACTAGCATTCTGGATACTGAACTTATAGGCATTAGGGCCGGAGGCTCCGGAAAAACCTGTGCTGGAGTAAAAATCGTGATTGGAAATTGTCCACCCGGCGGGTGCGCTGGCCTGGGTTCCCACATAACTGTTAAAGGTTTCGTAAATCAGCGAGCCTGAAAAAACCGGCACTGAATTCAGAAACGTGGCAAAGAAGAGATATGATCGGAACTTTCTAATGAACATTATTTATCAAATATAGTGCCCCGGATTTAAAATATGGCAAGGTATTTGGGATAATTTTGATAAATTAACGCTGAATTAAACCCTGCCCGTTTTAATTCGTCTAATATTAAAACGCATTGTTATGAAAAAGCTGAGAACCTTAATTTCGATCCTTGCCTTAGGCTTATTGCCCATGCAGGGATTTTCTCTGGGAGATGACATTTCCGCAGACAGTACCGGCCTTCCCGGTGATCATTTTTCGCTTCCGGGAGCATTGGAATTGTTTAAAAAATCGAAAAGCCTTGAAGAATTTGAAAAGGGGCTTAATGTAGAAAATAATTACATCAACAACCTCGACCTGAATGAAGATGGCAAGATTGATTATGTGCGGGTGGTTAGCAAAAAGGATAATGGTAACCATGTAGTAATTCTGCAGGTTTATGTATCGGAAAAAGAAATTCAGGACGTGGCCACTATTCTTATTGAAAAAAACGGAGAGCAAAGTGCCATGGTCCAGATGGTGGGAGATGAGGAGTTGTATGGTGATAATCGTTTTGTAGAGCCTTTTGAGGAAGACGGGAAAGAGGAAATGAAGCAGGGCAAAGGACCTGCCGGACATTTTGCAACCCACCGGATTTGGGTGAATGTTTGGTTTTGGCCTTGTGTTTCATATATGTACGCACCCGGTTATGTAGTTTGGGCTTCACCCTGGTATTGGGGCTATTATCCACCCTGGTGGAGACCCTGGAATCCTTACCCATGGGGATGGTATCGCAGACACTGGTGGCATTATCACGGACACTATCATTATGTGCCTAACTGCAGGTTAAATAATGCCCATGCGTTTTATGGGCCGCACCGCAAAGCTTCGCCAACTGTTCATCAGAAGGTAAAACCTGTCAGGGCGAAGTATGAGGCAGGTAAAAATCAACCCGGCAAAACGGGCCCGAATAAAAACCAGGGGAATTCCAAAAACGAAAGTTTTGGTCCACCGAAACCGGTAAATAAACAACCTAACCAAGGTCCGGGTCCGGGTAAGGACAAGAGTAACAACCCGGGGGTAGATAAAAATCCCGGGAAAAACCAACCTTCCGGAAATCCCCAAAAGGGTAGTCACCAAAATAATCCACCAAAAACCAAACCGCATAAAAGTGGTGGGTCAAAAGGCAGCCCTCCCAAATCAGGTGGAGGGGTCCAGAAAGGCGGTGGAGGTATGAATAAGGGTGGCGGAATGAACAAAGGTGGCGGAATGAACAAAGGTGGCGGAATGCAAAAAGGTGGTGGCAGCCGGGGTCCGAGATAACCCATTTAAGATATGAGAAAAAGGAGGCAATAGATTGCCTCCTTTTTTATTTACCTGATAATCACAACATTATATTAATTGTTGGAATGGATATTACCGAGAATATAACCGATTAGGGCCATAATACTGGCCAGTAAAGAGGCTGGCACCCCTAAAACGCCTCCTTAAAGCCCCCACTTATCAGAAAAAGGAAAATTGACCTGTACAACCTTCGGGGGTATTTTTACATCTAAACTAAACAACCAAGCAAATATTTAATCTGCACATGAAAGCAATTTATAAAATTCAAATCAACATCCTGGTAGCTCTCCTTTTGGTTTCGGGATTTAATTTGCAGGCACAATCCATCGACCATACCGGGCACCAACATTTAATAGAATATACTTTTCAGATTACCGAGGGTTTAACTGTCCCGGATGATGCAACGAGATTGGATCAAATCCTGGAATCACTTGCAGACCTGGTGGCCGAGTCAAGAACCGATTTTACAACCCGCTTTATTAAAGTAAGAGTTTACGACCTGAGAATTCCTTATGAGTCTCTCGTGTTTGCTATTGAACAGCACGGATTTCGTGCCGGACCTCTGCTAAACACACAGGAAATCCACAACCACTAAGCCAATCCAAAAAATCTTCCAACCCAGATATTAAAGGAAATGAAAAAAATAATCTTCGCACTACTTTCACTCCTGGCTTTCGGCCCTAAGGCTTTTTCTCAGGGAGGTAATACCTGTGCTGCCGCACAGGCCGCACCTATTACCCTGAACACAGCCTATCCTGCCCAAACCACCTGCGGTCAGATTAATGATTATACAGGAACTGCAAGTACCTGTATGACGACCACTTATTATACTGCACAGGATTGGTTTTATTATTTCTGTGCACCTTCTGATGGGTGCGTTACTATATCCATGCAAAACGTTACTTCAGGTGTGAACGGACAAGCGGCTTATCCTTCTATATCTGTTTTTAATGGATGTCCGGGTACCGGAACCTGCGTTGGAGGAATGTATCAGATCGTGGCGGCTAATGCAACGCTAGTCAACGGGCCCAATGTTCAGCTTAATGTTTTGGCAGGACAATGTTTTTATATTGTTATCGATGGTTATACCAATGCTACATACGCAAACTGTGTAAACTTTACTCTGAACACTACATTCACTGCGCCCCTGGCTCAAACTCCCGGAGGTAACACTTGCGCCACGGCTCAGGCTAACCCAATTACTCTCGGAAACAGTTACCCAAACCAAACCACATGTTGCGCCGGAAATGATTTTACCGGAACAAACTCAACTTGTATTGGAGCAAATTATTACAACTCACAGGATTGGTATTATTATTTCTGTTCTCCTGTTGATGCCTGTGTAACAATTTCCCTTTCAAATCTTACCTCGGGTGGAGTTGGACAAGCAGCTTATGCTTCTCTTTCCGTATTGAATGGTTGCCCCGGAACCGGAACCTGTGTGGGAGGAGGGTTTACTTATATTGCACCCAATGCCACGGTAGCCAACGGGCCTTCTGTTCAATTAAACGTAACCGCCGGCCAGTGCTTTTATATTGTGGTTGATGGATACAAAACAGGCACCTATGCCGATTGTTTCAATTTCACGTTGAACACAACCACGGCCCCGGCGCTGGTTCAAACCCCGGGAGGAAACACCTGCGCCACGGCTCAAAGCAATCCTATAACTATTGGTCAAACCTATACCGGACAAACTACCTGTTGCGCAGGAAATGATTATACAGGTACTAACTCTACTTGTATTGGAGCAAATTATTACAATGGAAGTGATTGGTTTTATTATTTCTGTGCCCAGCAAACCGGCTGTGTAACTATTTCGATGCCTAACACAACCAGCGGATCTCCCGGTCAACCTGCCTACCCTTCACTTTCTGTTTTCACCGGATGCCCGGGAACCGGAACCTGTATAACCGGTTCCTACCTGTACGTTGCAGCCAACGCAACCGTAAACGGCCCCTCGGTTAATTTTCAGGTAATTGCCGGACAATGTTATTATGTAGTGGTTGACTCTTATGTAACCGGGACTTATTCTAATTGTGTAAACTACAATCTGACATCCACGTTTTCGCCTCCTCTGGCTCAAACCCCGGGTGGAGATAATTGCGCCACTGCCATGGCCAACCCTTTGACTTTAGGTCAAACATACAATAACCAGTCAACTTGTTGCGGAGGCAATACCTATACAGGCACTAATGGATGTCTGGCGGCCAATTATTATAATGCCAATAATTGGTTTTATTATGTCTGCGCAAACCAAACCGGATACCTTCAGGTAACCTTAAGTAACATCACTGCAACTTCAGCTGCTTACCCTTCACTTTCTGTTTTTACTGCCTGTCCCGGAACAGCCAATGCCTGTGTAGCCGCAAACTATCAATATGTTGCAGCCAACGCCACCGGTACTTTGACCGTTACTTTTCAGGCAGCCGCCAATCAATGTTATTTTATTGTAGTTGACGGTTACCAAACGGGAACATATGCCAATTGCATTAATTACAATATTGCCACGAGTTTAACCCCGGTACCTCAAAATCCCACTTGCGTAAACATGGATTTTGAAACCGGGAATTTAACCGGATGGTTTGCTACCTCAGGAACGGCTTTAGCAGGCCCCACAGGTCCTCCATTAGCCCCTACCCCAACCTATAATATGACCGGACTCGGTGCAATTCCCGGTCGCCATGATGTAGTTGGTCCTACCGGAGTTGATCCATGCGGAGGCTTTCCGGTTGTATTTTCAGGAAACTACTCAATGAAACTTGGAAACAACTTAACCGGTGCCCAGGCTGAGCAAATCAGCCAGACATTTATGGTTACCCCTGCCAATTCAAGTTTTTCATACTCTTATGCTGTTGTGTTTCAGGATCCGAATCACCAATCGAATCAACAGCCCTTCTTCAAGGCACTTATGAAGGATCAAAATGGAAACATAATTAACTGCTCACAATTTATTGTTGCTGCGGGCGTAAACCTTCCCGGATTTTTCAATTCAACAACCTGTTCTACGGTTCGCTACAAACCCTGGTCTACGGTAAATGTTGACCTTACACCTTACCTGAATCAGTATGTCACCATTGAATTTACCAATGGCGATTGCTCCGCAAGCGGGCACTATGGATATGCTTATATCGACGCGCAATGCGGTCCTTCACTACTGGCTGCAAACAATGACACCATTTGTTTTGGAGCCAGCACAACCCTTACGGCACCGATCGGATATGCAGGTTATAATTGGAACCCCGGAAATTTCACCACCACTTCAATTACGGTTAGTCCAACTACTACTACCGTGTACACCCTGACTTTGACCGGATTCAACCAATGTATTACCACACACTACGATACGGTTTGGGTGATGCCTAATCCAACCGCAAACTTCACATTCTCAAACCCACTTTGTAATATGCCGATTAACTTCACCAGCACTTCCACGGTGAATAATCCTTCTACTATTACCAACTATGCCTGGACTTTTAACGGTGGAAACCCTGCAAACTCGAACGCTCAGAATCCAAACGGTGTGCAATGGAGCAATGCCGGGAATTATTCGGCTACCCTTACCGTTACTACCGATGCAGGATGTACCGCCTCATTCACCGCATCTGTTGTTATACCGCCATGCGTAGTGAATGTTCAAACTACGGGTGATACGCTTTGCCTTGGCGGATGTGCTTCCCTAACAGCTACTCCCAGCAGCGGAATTCCGCCCTATACATATTCCTGGTCGCCCAATATCGGAAATGGACCCGGACCCCATAACGTCTGTCCGACTTCCACCACCAGCTATATTGTTACCATAACCGATTCAATAGGTAACGTGGGAACCGACACCGCAATTGTGGTTATTATTCCTCCGCTTACCATTAACTTTACACCCAACAACCCGGGTTGTTTCGGTGGATCTAATGGAAGTGCCACTGCTAACCCTGCCAGCGGATTTGCTCCTTACACTTATTCCTGGAATAACGGGCAAACCACTCAAACCGCAACCGGGCTTTCCGCCGGTACTTACACGGTGAACGTAACCGATAATTTCGGTTGTACCGGATCAGCAACCGTTACACTTTCCGACCCTCCCTTGCTAACCACACAGGCTGCAGGGTTTCCGGCACTTTGTGCGAATCAGTGTAATGGTCAGGCAGTAACAATTCCGGCAGGCGGAACACAACCATTCAGCTTTAGCTGGGCTCCCACCGGCGGAACCGCAGCAAGTGCAACCGGACTCTGTGCAGGAACCTATACCGTTACAATTACCGATGCAAACGGATGTACAGTTACGGATACCGCCATAGTTACCCAACCGCCTCCCATTGCGGCCCAGATTTCTTCTGTTGATTCCAGTGGATGCGGCCCCTTCTGTACCGATTTCAGCGATATCAGTCCCGACGCTGCAACTTCCTGGAACTGGAGTTTCCCGGGTGCGATTCCGGCAAGTTCCACACAGCAAAATCCTTCGAACATTTGCTATCCTATAGCCGGGTTGTACGATGTAACTCTTACCATTACAAACAGCAATGGATGCACCGCAACTATTGTGGTTCCGCAAATGATTGATGTTTGGCCAAATCCTGTTCCTGCCTTTACAGCAACCCCACAGGTTGTTACCCTGTTGAATCCAACAGTTTGCTTTACCAACCAAAGCCAGGGTGGTGTTACTTATAACTGGGATTTCGGTAACCCACAGGATGCCAATAACACCAGTACCGCATTCGCACCTTGCCATACTTACACTGACACCGGAACCTATTGTGTTGAACTTATCGTAACCAATGCCGATGGTTGCCGTGATTCGATTACTCATTGTGTAATCGTCAGACCCGACTTTGTGATTTGGGTTCCTAATGCATTTACTCCCAATGGCGATGGAAACAACGATTTCTTCTTCCCCAAAGGCTACGGTCTTGATGAGTCTACTTACAAGCTTTGGATTTACGACCGGTGGGGAAATATGATCTTTACCACCACCAACTGGAACGAACATTGGAACGGAAAAGCAAACGGCGGATCCGACATTGCCCAGGAAGATGTTTATGTCTGGAAGATTGTCGTAAATGATGTTTTTGGGAAAAAGCATTCCCTTGTTGGTCACGTTTCACTAATCAGGTAATTACACTGACCAATTAACCGGAAAGAAGGCGGACTTGTTCCGCCTTTTTTCTTTTCCACCTGTTCACGGATTCATTTGACTATCTTTGCAAAAATTAATCTGTGACTTTTAAAGAATTTAATCTACACGCCCAGCTCCTGGAAGGTCTGGATGCCATGGGTTTCGACAAGGCAACTCCCATCCAGGAACAAGCCATACCGGAAATCATGGCAGGAAATGACCTCATTGCCTGTGCTCAAACCGGAACCGGAAAAACCGCCGCTTTTATTTTGCCCGTCCTGGACAAACTCCTTACCTCCCCTCCCGGTGATGGCGTAAACACCCTGATTCTTGCGCCCACACGAGAGCTGGCCATACAAATTGATCAGCAAATAGAAGGCCTTGCCTATTTTACCGGTGCCAGTTCCATAGCTATTTACGGAGGCGGTGATGGTATGGCCTGGGAGCAGCAAAAAAGAGCCCTGGTTTCGGGTGCCAATATTATTACCGCAACACCCGGCAGGCTGATTGCCTTATTAACTTCAGGGGAATTAAAATTTCCCTCATTGAAACACCTGATTCTGGATGAAGCAGACCGTATGCTCGACATGGGATTTTATGAAGACATCATGCGGATCATTACCGAGCTTCCCAAGGAGCGTCAGTCTTTACTTTTTTCAGCCACTATGCCCCCTAAAATCCGACAACTGGCAAACCGGATACTAAAAAACCCAAAGGAAATTTCACTCGCCGTTTCAAAGCCCGCTGAAAAAATAATTCAAAAAGCTTATGTTGTAAACGGGAAAGATAAAGATTCACTGACGGGTCATATCCTGAAAGAAAAAAAATATCAATCGGTCGTAATTTTTTCTGCAACCAAGGAAAATGTCAAGGTGCTTGACCGGACTTTGAGAAAGTCAGGCTTCAATTGCAAAGCTTTTAGCTCAGATCTTGAACAGGCTGAAAGAGAAGATATTTTACGAGACTTCAAATCCAAAAGATTGAACATTCTGGTAGCAACAGATATTTTGAGCCGGGGGATAGACGTTGAGGGAATTGATTTGGTTATTAATTACGATTCGCCTTCCGACCCCGAGGATTATGTGCATCGTATAGGAAGGACCGCCAGAGCGGAGGCTGAGGGAACTGCGGTTACCCTGATCAGCGAAAAGGATATTGAAAAGTTTATGCGAATCGAGAAATTCCTGGGTAATCCAGTACAAAAATATCCACTCCCCGAAGGTCTTGGTCCGGGGCCTGATTATGTAATAAAGTTTCGTGACACCCGAAGAAAACCACCTTTCAAAAGGACCAAGCGCAGGCATTAATCCTCCCCTGGAATTCCCAGACTTTTCATTCTTTCCCTCCAATAGGTTTCCAGCACCAGGGGTGAAACAAACCAGATTTCAGGATCATGGGATGATTCATTTTTCAATCCTATCGGAATTTTCATGTCCCCCTGTTAAGCAAACATGAATCTCCAAAAACCGAAAGCAGAAAGATTCCTTTTGAACCGTTACACAATTCTATTTCCTAAAATTCTGACTCGCCTGAGATGAACAATTATTCCGGATCAGAAAATCCAAAATTCCCGAAAGGGCAATGCCAGCATGGATCCAAATTAAAACACATGCGAAAAACTCAAATGAATACCAAATAAACAAACATGAACGATATCTATCTGACAGCGATTCATCTTTCCGGCTCGTATTATTTGTAAAAACCCGGATAAGGGTTACCTTTGCAAAAATCCATATTCGCAGAAATCTGAATTTGCCCGCATCAATCTGACCAAAAATACTCACCTACCAGGATAATCAATATAAAATCTGGTTAAAATAAAATTTAACGTCCTTTATAGGGACTTTTCACAACCCAAAACAATGAATTTCCTTTCCGTTGAAAACCTCTCTTTTTCCCTGGGCGAAAGAACTTTATTTCAAAATCTCAGCTTCGGTATTCAAAAGGGTGAAAAAATTGCATTGGTAGCACCCAACGGAACCGGAAAATCAACTTTATTCAGGATTCTGTCAGGAAAAGAAAATAAAACATCGGGGCAGGTAATTTTCAGAAGAGGAATAACCACAGGATATCTGGATCAGGATCCGGTTATTGACAGCGACTTAAGCATTGGAAACTATATCAAGCAATGGCCATCCGTTACCGCGGCTCTGTTAAAAAAATTCGAACAATTATCCGAAAAAAGCCAAACCGATTACTCTGCGGAAATCCTGGATGAAATGCAGCAGGTATCCGAAGAAATCGAGCAACACGACGGATGGAATTACGAAAGAAGGTTGGAAACCATAATGGAAAAGCTTGAAATCAACCATCCGGACCTCAAAATAAGTCAGTTATCAGGGGGGCAAAAAAAGCGACTGGCTTTATCGCTGATTCTGGTGGACAAACCCGACATTCTGCTGCTTGATGAACCCACCAACCACCTGGATATAGAAATGACCGAGTGGTTGGAACAATACCTTTCAGAACCCGGAATTACTTTGTTTATGGTAACCCACGACCGCTATTTCCTGGACAGGGTTTGTACCCATATCCTGGAAATGGAAGATGAAAAACTATACCTGCATAAAGGCAATTACGAATATTATCTCGAGAAAAAAACCCAACGGGAAGAAGTTGAGGGAGCCGAAATACACAAAGCCCAAAGGTTGATGTTGAAAGAGCTTGAATGGCTGAGAAAACAACCACGGGCCCGCACTACTAAATCAAAATCGCGCATTGCTGCCTTCGACAGCATAGAGGAAAAAGCAGGCAGCGGCAAAAAAAAGCAGGAACTTTCGCTGGGCATTACAATGCAGCGACTCGGAAACAAAATTCTGGAAATAAAATCACTCTCCAAATCCTTCGGTTCCAATACCCTAATCAAAAATTTCTCATTTGCCTTTCAGCGTGGCGCAAGGATTGGAATAACCGGAAAAAACGGGACCGGGAAAACAACGCTTTTGAATATTATCTCCGGGAAGGAAAATCCTGATGCAGGAACCATAGAAACCGGTGAAACCCTTAACATTGGATACTTCACCCAAAAAAACACCCTGTTTAAGGAAGAGAAGAGAACCATAGATGTAATAAAGGATATTGGCGAATACCTGGAAATAGGCGGCGGTAAAAAACTTTCCGCTTCCCAGCTACTTGAACATTTTCTTTTCAGTCCCTCTTCCCAATATGCTCCGGTATCAAAACTCAGCGGAGGAGAAAAGCGCCGGCTTCAGCTGGTTTGCATATTAATGAAAAATCCGAATTTTCTCATTCTTGACGAACCAACTAACGATCTTGACCTGTTAACCCTGCAAAAGCTGGAAGAATTTCTGTTGGAATTTCAGGGTTGTCTGGTATTGGTCTCACATGACAGATACTTTATGGACAGACTGACAAATTCTCTGATAGTTTTTGAGGGAGATGCGGTGATTTCAACTTCCCCGCTCTCGTGGTCGGCCTATCGGGAAAAAAAGAAAGCAGAGAATGCCCTTAAACCGGAAAAAGAAACTCAAAAACCACCAGCCCCTGAAGCAAATGCGACCGACCGGAAAACCCAAAAATTAAGCTATAAGGAAAAACTGGAACTTGAAGCTATAAATTCCGAGATGGAAAAAAGCGAGGAAAAAAAATCAAAACTGGAGACTCTTATGCAGGGCGGGGAAACAGATCCGGAAGCGGGGGTCTTTGAAAAATACTCAGTCCTGAATGAACGCCTGGAAAAAATTACCCAGCGCTGGTTTGAATTATCAGAAAAAACACAAGCATGAAGATATTTCGCTTTCTGGCCCTCATGGAGGGAAGTTCCCTGCTCTTGCTCCTCTGTGTGGGTATGCCACTGAAATACGTATTTAATGTACCGGGGCCTAATTTTTACATTGGCCTCGTGCATGGTATTCTATTCCTATTATATGTTTGCGGCGTTTTTATGGTTAGGGAAGGAGCCGGATGGGGATGGGTTAAAACGGGACTTGCCCTATTGGCAGGAATATTGCCCTTTGGCACCTTTGTGGCAGACCGAAAACTGTTTTCAAAGAAAAAGCCGGATTAAATAACCCGGCTTTCAATTTCATGGATAATGAACTATCTGGCTCCACGCCATGTAATTGATTTTTCAGCAGTTTTGTTTTTTACTTCAACAAACAATTCCTTTTTAACGGCAAGGGTATAATTTCGGCTGGGAACAAACAATCTCGCGTTTTTACAATAGTTAATAATAGCAACAGGGTAGTCTTCCATCTCTGGATTTAAGGATTCTGTGTCAGGAATCATAAAAACGAGGGCATCCACCTCATAAGTCAGGGAGGAGTTTATTCCGGGAGGTAATTCCGTATTGATACTGATTTTTCTGGGATGGTAACCGGGTGCCAAAATGAAAATGGTGTAGTGGGTATTGGCCTTCAATGAAAACCGGAATTTTTCATCCGGACATTTCAAGGGATTCACCGGAAGAATTTCGTTGTTTTCCATCAGCACCCATTTTATCTGAACGGGTGCCTCGGAATCGAGCTTAGCCTTAACGGTAACCTCAAGTACCTTTCCCTTAAAAACAGGATTGTTGGGATAAAAATCAGCGGTGAAAAGGAGCAGTGCGCAGCATGTAATAAAGTTTTTCATAAGCTGTGTTTTTTGTAGTGAATAAAATCCTAAAGCGCTCTCACCCACTTCAACGCAGCGAATAAAAATTAGTTATTCGAAAAACTGAAATAAACCAACAATAAAGGGTATCGTTTTAAAATGCCGGCCGTATAAAATGCTCAGGCTTTTCCGGAGAATGTTTTTCCCCATTTCAAATATACCCCGCCCCAGGTGTAGCCGGCGCCGAAAGCAGTTAGAATAATATTGTCCCCGGGCTTGAGTTTATCTTCCCATTCCACAAGGCAATTAGGAATACTGGCACAGGTAGTATTTCCAAAACGGTCGATGTTCACCATTACCCTCTCCATGCCCAGACCCATACGGTTAGCCGTAGCCTCGATAATTCTCAAATTCGCCTGGTGGGGCACCAGCCAATCAACCTGATCAGAAGCAAGGTTGTTGCGTTCCATCATTTCGGCTGCAACATCGGCCATTTTCGAAACCGCCACTTTAAAAACCGACTTTCCATCCATACGGATAAAGTGTTGCTTTTTAGCCAGGGTTTCTGAAGATGCCGGATTTAAGGATCCGCCGGCAATCTGATTCAGTACTTCCGCACCGCTTCCATCGGAATACATTTTAGCATCGATCACTCCATTACCCGAATCAGAAGCTTCCAGTAAAACGCCGGCAGCGGCGTCACCAAAAAGCACACAGGTATTCCGGTCGGTATAATCAACTATTCCCGACATTTTATCGGTTCCCACCACTAAAATGCGTTCGCAGGATCCACTTTCAATAAAGCGACTGGCTGTCCATAAAGCATAAACAAAGCCCGAACAACCCGCCATAAGATCAAATCCCCAGGGTTTTGTTGCGCCCAGCATGCCACCAATTACATTAGCTGTTTCCGGAAATTGATATTCAGGGGTGGCGGTACAAACTAAAATCAAATCGATATCGTCAATACCAATACCCCGTTTTGCCAAAATGCGCCGGCATACCTCGGCTCCCATAAAAGCAACGGCTTTTTCAGGGTCTTTCAAAATCCTCCTTTCTTTTATCCCACTCCGTTCCTGAATCCAGGCATCGTTGGTTTCGACCAGTAGTTCCAGGTCTTTATTGGAAAGTATGTTATCGGGGACATAATTGGCCAAGGCCGTAATAAGGGCTTTTTTCATAGTTAACAAGGTAAGTATAAAGGGCCGGAAGAACTAATCAAAAAGTAAATTTTAATACACTTTCTATACCCTATATTTTTATACCTTTAATTATATAATTATGATTTATAATACAATTTCTAAACGACATTCAGACGCCCTTTTCCGGCTGATTAAATCTTTGGGGAAGGCGGAAAAAAGGGCTTTGGCGCTGGAAATGGAAAAAACGGGTCATGGAAATAAGAAGTATGCCTTACTGTACCGGGCCCTGGAAAATATGAAACATTACCATGAGACCGATCTGATTGAAAAGTGCCCGGATATTAAACCGGCTCAGGTTCCAAATCTTAAAAGAAATCTCTATCGTTTCATTCTGAATACACTTTCTGATTTTCATGCGGCAAGGACTCCGGAAATCAGAATCATGAAGCAAATGGAAGGAGCCTGGATTCTGTTCAACAAGGGCCTTTATATGGATGCGGAACTCGAACTTAAAAAATCGAAAAACATGGCTCATGCCCTGGATAGGAAGGGCTATGCGATCGCTTTAAGCAGGCTTGAGAAATTGCTTCTCCGTCAAAATCCCATTGGCATGGACCTTGAAGTATTAAATGCGCTTTCAAAACGGGAATCTGATCTACTTGAACAAATAAGGGAGGAGACGCGCTTCAAGGATCTTTATCTTTTACTGAACGCCCGTTACAGGGAGCAGGGGTTTATTTCGGATAAAACCGGCTATGAAAAAATCAAAGAACACATCCTGAAAAAACTTGGAAAGTTACCCATCCGGGAATCTGGTCCGGTGGCCCGGATATACTATTTAAAATGTCATATTTCATTTGCTCTTTTTTCCCAGGATTTCAAAATGGCATTTGACTATTCCAAAAAACTTGTTTCACTGTTCAATGCCGAAAAAGACTCCATCAAAAAATTTCCTGAATTGTACCTCGGAGCCTTGAATCACGCCCTGGTCTCCTGTCACAAACTCGGCCGGCTCGCAGATTTTAATCACTTTTATTCCCTGTTGCTTCGTTTTTCAAGAAATCCGGGCTTGATTAAAAATGAGAACCTGGAAATCCTGGTGTTCAGGTATAAGTACCTGCACAAAATAAACCACCATTTTTTAACCGGGGAATTCACCCGTGGCATTAAAATAATTAAACCTGCCGAAAATATGCTGGAACGCTGGGCGGGCAGGATGAATCCGCACGATGCCCTCTTATTTTATTATAAGCTTGCCTGTTTGTATTTCGGGGCGGGCCATTTCCGGAAATCACTGAAATGGCTGGGCAAAATAACCGGTGATTACCCTCCTGAATTCAGGCAGGATCTTCAGGCCTTTGCCCGGATACTGACCTTAATTTGCTATTACGAACAAAACGATTTCCGGGGCATGGAATATATGTTGCGATCGACATACCGGTTCCTGGCCAAAAAATCTGAAATGCACTCCTTCTTCAATCAAATTGCTGCCACTTTGAGGAAATTCCTGAGTAAGGATGCGAATCCAAAAAAACTAAAAAGCCATTTTGAAACACTCCACAGCCGGCTCAAGCCTCTCTCCAGGAAGCCTTATCAGAGCAAACCATTCCTTTATTTTGATATACTTTCATGGCTTGAGGGCAAAATAAAAAACAGGACGGTCGAAGAAATAATTCAGGAAAAGGCAGCTGAAAAACTAAAAGGGGAGTTCTCCCGCAAAAAGAGACTTTAAATAATTTATTAGGAAGTTCAGAAAAAAGTGTATCTTTGCGGACTTTCTTGAAGATTGTGGATTGCAGCACAATCATTATGTGGACCCGATTCTCTTAGTTCACAGTACAATTTTCCAGACAAGTATTTTATCAGAAATCAGGGTTTTAGACCCTGACTGAGGTATGTTTGTTTAATTAAAACTAGAAAAATGAATTTTGAAGACTTGAATCTGGAAACACGACTGTTGAAAGAACTAAAATCAAAAGGTTACACCACGGCTACTCCCATACAGGAAAAGGCCATTCCTGAAATTCTTGCAGGAAATGATTTACTAGGTCTGGCTCAAACCGGAACCGGTAAAACGGCTGCCTTTGCCCTGCCCATTTTACAAAAATTATCTGCCAGCCCGCGGAAATTCAAAAAGATCAGAGCCCTTGTTTTGGCTCCCACCCGGGAACTTGCCCAGCAAATCAGCCAAAGCTTTTTCAATTACGGAAAAGGACTCCAGGTAAAACAAACCGTGGTTTATGGTGGCGTAAGCACCCGTCCGCAGGCAGATTCCATTCATCGCGGAACGGATATTCTTATTGCCACTCCGGGTCGACTACTCGATCTGATGGACCAACGCATACCTGATCTTTCCGAACTGGAATTTTTGGTGTTGGATGAAGTAGATCGTATGCTGGATATGGGATTTGTAAAGGATATCAAATCTATTGTTGCTCAAATTCCTCCACAACGGCAAACCCTGATGTTTTCAGCTACTTTGCCAGGGGAAATAAAAAAACTGGCGTCAGGGCTGTTGAGAAACCCCATTACCATCCAGGTGGCTCCTCCATCAACCACTTCGGAAAATGTAAGTCAATCCGTTTACTTTATTCAAAGAGAACTTAAGCGAAAGCTTTTGGTAAGCATACTCGGGACTGAGCCCTCGCATTACATGCTGGTATTTACCCGCACCAAACGCGGTGCCGATCGTTTGAATAAAACCTTAAATGGAGCCGGATTTCCTTCCGATTGCATTCATGGCGACAAAACTCAGGCCGCCCGTCAGATTGCCTTGCAAAAATTCAAAAACAAAAAGGTACGCATCCTGGTAGCTACCGATGTAGCAAGCCGTGGACTGGACATAAATGAAATTTCCCACGTGGTAAATTATGATTTACCGGAAGATTCCGAATCATATGTACACCGTATCGGAAGAACCGGTCGTGCCGGAACCCTTGGAAAAGCACTTACTTTCTGCAGTCAGGATGAAATGGGTTTCCTAAAGGACATCAAAAAACTGAATGGCATTAAGCTGGAAACCATTCAGGTGCCGGATTTATCTGCCATTGACATACCCGCCGGTGAAAACACACCGAAAAATGAAGATTTCAGGCGGAGTGAAAACTCCTTCAGAAGAAGAGACAAGCGTCCCCGCAACGAGGGTAGAAATGAAAACCGTAACCGTAATCGGAATGATAACGGTCAGGAATTCAAAAACCGGAATGAAGGCGGAAACGAGAATCGTAACCGTAACGAAAACGGTCAGGAATTCAAAAGCCGGAGTGAAGGTGGAAATGAAACCCGCAACCGCAATGAAAACGGCCAGGGATTCAGAAAGCGCAATGCCGGAGGCGGTGAAAACCGGAACGGCGGATACAAAAAATTTGGCGGAAAGAAAAAAGGGTTCGGCTTTAAAAGGAAAAGAAAGACTGAAAGTGTAGCTTAGGTTCCCAAAAAGGACCTAATCCTGCACCAGTAACTTCCCTCCTGCCGGAATCTGATTTTCACCGGAAATTATCACAAAATAAACTCCGGGAGATAAATCCCCCCTTTCGATTGAAAGGGTTCGGCCATATAAATTATTCAGTTCACGCACGAGCATTCCTCGTGCGTCGAACATTCTGAGGGTTCCCCCGGTAAGGTATTCATCGAATTCCAATTGGGTAATTCCCGAAAAAGGATTGGGAAGAGATTTGAAGCCTGTAAGTATATGGCCCTCCATGATTCCGTCAATGTTCTGAAAAGACAGGCTATCTAAAATGTAATAGGCCCCATTTTCTGAAATTGTAAGCGGATTGGCAAGGCCGAAATCAAAACGGATAGAAACCGAATCCGGAATACCGGGCATAGTATATGAAATGTTTACTACAAAATTCTGGAAAGAAGAAACATTCAGGGCATTAGAAAAAGTGCCACTTCCAATTACCACTCCATTTGACTTCAAATTAACCGTGGCATTAAAGGTTACACTTGCATTTGCGGGCCGGTCAAAAATAAAACACCCATGCAATTCATGAGGTTTTACGGAAATTGGGATATAGGGGTTTGTGGAGGTGCCTGTATGAACCGGTGAAGAAATATAAACATTTGGCTGCTGGGAAGGAATAACGGTAGACTTTAAAGAATAATTACCCCAACAGGGTAAAGAGCTACGGGTAATAAAAACATACGGAGATGTAGGATTATTCCAGGTGTACCAACCTGCAGGGTCCGGATTGTTGCCCGTCCAATTTTCAAAATTACTGTTTGGGATTTGAGCTGTCAGGCCCGAGGTTAGGACCCAATAAAAAGCAATAATGGAAGGGAATAAATTTTTCATATTTCTCTTTTACGAAGATTATTTGTTTAAAATCAGCTTTTCTGAATACAATTGCTCGCCGTCCTGAACTAACCTGAGCAGATAAACACCAGGGGAAAGGTCACCCGCGTTGAAGCTAAATTCCTTTCCATTGAGGTTATCCCTGCGGAAAACTATTTGCCCGGGAAGGTTACTCAAAATTACACTTCCATTTTTTAGGGGTAATTCTGATTTCAATGAAATTTCAGAACTAAAAGGATTGGGAAAAATCGTCACATTTACTTTTGGATTTTGCAAAGGCAAACCAACCGTCAAATTGCAACCAGGTCCTTGAGAAGGATAATAAGCGGTATCATTAAGACTATAGCAGCCCAAACTATATCCACATTCCAATATCACCCCTATGGGCTCAATCAGACCGGCAGAACTGCCAATGGCTTCAATAAGATACTGAGCGGAATTATTTCCGGAAAGGGAAAATCTTTTCAGGTAACCATAAGGGGTATAAACACTGTCGATGCCGGAAACATATACAGTATTTTGGGGATTATTATAGGTTATGGGAAGGGTATCGCCAACCTGCAGATTAAAATCATACAACAGGTATTCATTGGTATCGTTTGGAACCCTGATAAACATTTTTTTTCCGGAGGAACGTAGAAAAAAAGAAGGTGTACTATCAATATAATTATAAGATCCTGTACAACCTGAAGATGGAGGAGGTGCCATCCAGGAATAGTATCCACTACCCTTCTTGAAAATTTTCTTGTAGGTGAGCGTATTAATAATTGTATCGCCATTAATGTAATAGTTGTACGTTTCATTTTGAATGCAGGGGTTTGGAACCGCACATACAGAATTGACTTTCCAGATGGGATTATTTAAAAAATAAAGATTGACTTGGCTAGTGCCAGAGGAAAAACCAAACAAAAAACAAATCCCAATTAGCTTTTTCATATTACAAATATTAAATCAACTAATTCACTATCAATTCAACCCCTTAAGTGCCGCAATAAAGTCTGCGGTAGTTGTCTCGGTCAATGAAAAATTAACAGAAAGGTTAGGCGAAACGGTTATGGGAATAAACGAGGAATACAATTTACCATTTTTTACACCCACCGCAACCATAGTGCATGGCAGCCCTTCGGGTGCATACAAATAGGGGAAGTGGCTATTCTCATAATTAATTTTTATCATGGCATTAATCCCGGAAAATATTAAAAACACCTCTGTACCGAAATCTGTGGGAGTATCATCAGGATGAAAAGATATTTGGTTTTGGTTATAAGCTAAAAACAAAGAAAAATCATCTGAGTTATACCATCCACCCTGACCACTGCTGTTCGTGGCAAAAATCTGATACACATAACTTACTCCACTATTAAAAAGGCTGTCTGAGCGGGCAAAATCCCAACCTTCCCCCAACTGGTTATCGACCCAGACAAAGGGCATCATGGGGTTCTGGGGAATAAATCCGCCGGTAAGGTAAGTGGGTTGGCTTACCCTGATACTTTTACCGGGCTTAAGCATTAAGGTATTACCACCCTGACTGGCCTTAAAATAAAATTCGCCTCCCGATCGCAAAGGACTTCCATTAACCTGGGTCGTGGGCATTCTCGATAATACCATATCACTTTTTTTGTAGATGTCTTTAAATTCAATGGTTACATTTCCTGCAACCACAGCTCCGGACAGGGTCATAAAAGCCATAGGAGGTATAGTAATTGTGGTTCCCTGGGGAGTCGTGATGGTTCCTCCGGAAAAAGCCTGTATCGCATAGGTTTGCAGGGGAACCCCATTCTGGGTAAAGAAGTCCTCAACTGATGCATATGATTTATTTTCATTGTATCCGACATCGCCATTATCCTTTTTACAGGAAACCTTAAGGCAGGCCAATGCAACTACTAAAGCAAGCGGGGCAAATGTTTTCATGTTTTAAGATTTTCAAAATTTGTTTCCCAATAACCCATTCCGTGAATCATCAATTCCAGAACAGGAATTCATTCCGGATTATCATTATGGGGAGAGAGAAATGCTCCGGATAAACAAATATAAAACAAAATTAAATCATTCCAAAAATAAGGCTAGAGGTGGAATTTAGCGGAAGATTACCCTGCCGGGAATCCCTCCTCATGGGTTCATAACTTATTGAGATCGGCCAAATTGACCCATGCTTTGTGATCGGCCTTTTTAGTAAAACTCCCAAAGATAAAAGTACGAAGGCGGTTTTCTCTTCAGTAGCGGGTTTCACCCGCCGAAGTCCCGATTCAGGGACGAAGGCGGGGGCAGGACTCCCTTCGGCTACGCTCAGGGTAAACTTCTCGTCCTCCTTTCTTACAAAAGAAAAAACCGCACAAGGCGGTTTTCTCTTTTGTAGCGGGGGCAGGACTCGAACCTACGACCTTCGGGTTATGAGCCCGACGAGCTACCAACTGCTCCACCCCGCATTGTATTTTTTTATTTTAAGAACAAAAATCAAAACAAACATTCCAACGAGTCCTGACGAATCCCTTTGGGATTGTCAGGATCCTGACCGGCCTGGCCGCGTCAGGACTACAAACTGTGCAGACGCTTCGGTCTGCATTTTCAACTCCACCCCGCATTGTATTTTTCGAGTGCAAAGATACGATATTATCGCTTTGCATTCACTTATTCTGCCAAAACAATCATTTTGTTGTTCTGCACCTCTACCACCCCACCCTTGATTTCAAAATTGTGAACGGCATTGCTGTTATCAATCACTTTCACAACTCCTTTTTTCAGAGAGCTGATGATAGGAGCATGCCGGTTCAAAACACCAAAGGAGCCATCGGCACCGGGCAACTTCACAGATTTCACTTCTCCGGTGAACAACTTTTTATCAGGACTAATAATTTCAAGTTCCATTTTTTCTGTGCTGCAGAATTAATTTACTTCGGCCAACATTTTCTTTCCTTTCTCAATGGCTTCTTCTATGGTTCCCACCAAATTAAAAGAAGCTTCAGGGTATTCATCTACTTGTCCGTCAAGAATCATATTAAATCCTTTGATGGTATCTTCGATAGATACAAATACTCCTTTTAGTCCGGTAAACTGCTCTGCCACATGGAAAGGCTGTGACAGGAAACGCTGAACGCGACGTGCGCGGTGTACCACAAGCTTATCTTCTTCAGATAGCTCATCCATACCTAATATAGCAATAATATCCTGAAGTTCCTTGTTACGCTGCAGGATGGCCTTTACGCGCTGGGCACAATTGTAATGCTCATCGCCCAGAACAACAGGAGTTAAAATCCTTGAAGTGGAATCAAGCGGGTCAACCGCAGGATAAATTCCCAACTCAGCAATCTTACGGCTCAAAACCGTTGTGGCATCAAGGTGAGCAAAGGTGGTTGCAGGGGCAGGGTCGGTAAGGTCATCCGCAGGTACATAAACCGCTTGAACGGAAGTAATGGATCCGCGTTTGGTTGAAGTAATTCGTTCCTGCATGGCGCCCATCTCAGTGGCAAGCGTAGGCTGATACCCTACCGCAGAAGGCATCCTTCCCAAAAGAGCTGACACCTCGGAACCGGCCTGGGTAAAGCGGAAAATATTATCAATAAAGAAAAGAATGTCGCGACCACCTGATTTCTCATCACCATCGCGGAAATATTCAGCGCATGTTAGTCCGGATAGTGCCACGCGTGCACGGGCTCCTGGAGGCTCATTCATCTGTCCGAAAACAAGAGTAGCCTGCGATTTTCCCAACTCGGTCATGTCCACCTTACTCAGATCCCAGCCACCTTCTTCCATCGAATGTTTGAAAGCATCGCCATACTTAATTACTCCCGACTCAATCATCTCACGCAACAAATCGTTTCCTTCACGGGTGCGCTCGCCTACTCCTGCAAATACGGAAAGACCTGCATATCCTTTCGCAATATTATTAATCAGTTCCATGATGAGAACCGTTTTTCCCACACCGGCACCACCGAACAAACCAATTTTTCCTCCTTTAGCATAAGGCTCAAGAAGGTCGATAACTTTAATTCCGGTAAATAATACCTCGGTAGAGGTGGAAAGATCTTCGTATTTCGGAGGTTCACGGTGAATGGAATAACCACCTTCATTTGACACAGGTCCAATGCCGTCGATGGCTTCACCTACCACATTAAACAGCCTTCCTTTAATTTTCTCTCCGGTAGGCATTTTAATCGGCGATCCGGTAGCTACCACTTCCATGCCACGGGAAAGACCGTCGGTGCTATCCATAGCAATGGCTCTTACCGTGTCTTCACCAATATGCTTCTGACACTCAAGAATTAATTTTTGTCCGTCCGGACGCTTAATTTCCAAAGCATCCAGAATATTAGGAAGCTTTTTGTCAGCATGGTCAAAACTTACGTCCACAACCGGACCGATTACCTGTACTACCTTACCAATATTTACAGCCATAATTTAAATTGATTTACCTGGTTTTAAAAACGGGGCAAAAATAGTGTTTTTGAAGGGATAAGGCTCCCGTGTTAATAATTTTATTTTCCTATTTTTGCCCTAATTCCGGTCGCCTTAAACCCCTGTCTTATAGGCCATTTTGGGGCGGCCGTCGCAGGCCTTGAAAATTTACAACGACATATCGCAGTTTACCCCGGTTAATAACCCTGTTGTTACCACCGGAACCTTCGACGGAGTTCATCTGGGTCACCGTAAAATCCTGGGGCATATGCGAAACATTGCACTCAAAACCCGGGGAGAAACCGTGATTTTAACCTTCTATCCTCATCCCCGAACGGTTTTATTCCCGGATGATACAGGGTTAAAACTGCTGACCACTCAGGAGGAGAAAATGAAATTGCTTGAATCCCAGGGGGTTGACCACGTAATTGTGGTTCCTTTCACCAAAGAATTCAGCCGGATATCATCCCTGGATTTTGTTAGAGAAATCCTGGTTTCCAGGTTGGGAACCAAAAAGCTGGTGATCGGATATAACCATCATTTTGGCAGAAACAGGGAGGGTTCCTTTGAACATTTAAAGGAATTCGGGCCTTTATATGGTTTCGAGGTTGAAGAGATTCCGGCTCTTGATGTTGACCAGATTGAAGTAAGCTCCACAAAGATCAGAAAGGCCCTGGAATCGGGAAATATTGAAATGGCCAATGCATTTTTAGGGTATAATTACGGATTGAGCGGAATGGTTATTGAGGGAACTAAAACGGGAAGGGTGCTTGGCTTTCCTACCGCTAACCTCAGCATTGCGGAAAAATTTAAGCTAATTCCGGGCAACGGTGTTTACGCAGTTAAGTCTATATATAAAGGAAAAGAATTGTTGGGCATGGCAAACATAGGTATCAGACCTACATTCGGGGGAAAAACGCTTCAGATCGAGGCACATTTTTTTGATTTCAACGACAATCTGTACGGGGAAGAAATTAACCTGGGTTTCATAAAAAAAATCAGGGATGAAAAGAAGTTCTCCTCGGCCGAGGCGCTGAAAACCCGCCTGGAAAATGACAAAGCCGAAGCGCTGGAAATTTTGAAATTATGATGCGAATTCTTTTGGTCCTTTTTATCTTTTCAAGCTCCCTCCTTCAGGGTCAGCTCCTCGACTCCGTTGCCCTGCAGGTGGCTCCGGTTCACACTTCCTTAAAAGATGCATTGAAGGAGCCCGACAAAGTGGTTCGCCTCCACCTGAAAAAGTTAAAACTCGATTCTATTCCTCCGGAAGTTTTTTCCCTGCCGAATCTTCAGGAATTGGATGTGTCCAGAAACAGAATTACCTACCTATCGCCCGATATTGCCAAATTGAAAAATCTTCAGGTGTTGAATATATCCTCGAACAAACTCGAGAAGCTGCCTCACGAAATCGGGGAACTTGGGAACCTGAAAAAACTTTTTGCCAACCGGAACAATATTATTTCTCTTCCACCTACCATCGGTGAACTTTCCCAACTTCGATTACTTGATTTGTGGAGTAACGACATTGGCCATTTTCCGGAAGAGATGAGCAAACTTACCTCCTTACGAAAACTCGACCTGAGAAACATTGTTATTAATGAGGAGAACCGAAAGCTCCTGAAAGAAATGCTGCCAAACACCAAAATCTATTTGGATCCGGACTGTAAATGCGGTAATTAAAAATCAGGATAGATCAGGTACTTTTTCCTCACCTCTTTGAATTTCTGAAGGTCTGATGCCCAGGTTTTACGGATTTCCTCCTCTGATTTTCCACTCATAATCTGTTCCTTTAGCACATCATTGCCAGCCAGATTCCGGAAATAAGGGTTAAAAAATTTCTCTTTTAATCCGCTGTTTTTATAGGTTTCCAGCAACCAGAATAAATACAGTTTCCGCGAATACTTCATGTACATATCTCCGTAAAAAGACACATCAAAGCCTGAACATTCCTCACCTTTATATGGAGGATCAAGACTGGCCCCGGGTGTGGAAACGGGCTTGAAGGTATATCCATTAGATTTCATGCCCGGGTAACCAAACTGCTGGAAAGGTTTGGGTGTTCCCCGTCCTACACTGACAATAGTGCCTTCGAAAAAACACAAGGAAGGATAGAGATAAACCGAAGCCATGTTTGGAAGATTTGGGGAAGGACGCACGGGAAGCTGGTAAAAATCATTGCGGTCGTAATTTTTTAGTGGAATAACCTTTAGCGAACATTTTTTACCGCCGCTCAACCAGTTTTCACCCAAAATCATCTGTGCATATTCACCTATGGTCATACCATATACCACGGGAACAGGATGCAAACCCACAAATGATTTGGCCTGGGTTTGAAGGACTGGTCCGTCTATATAATGCCCATTAGGATTGGGTCGGTCAAGAACAATGAGGGGTTTTTTATTCTCTGCACAGGCCTCCATAACAAAGTGCAAGGTGGAGATATAAGTGTAAAAGCGAACGCCTACATCCTGCAAATCAAAAAGCACAATATCCAGGGAAGCCATATCCTGTGCTGAGGGCTTTTTATCTTTCCCATAAAGAGAAATGCAAGTAATACCCGTTTGGGGATCCTGGTAACTTTTCAGGTTCTGACCCGCGTCTTCATTTCCACGGAATCCATGTTCCGGGAAAAATATTTTCCGCACCTGAATTCCCGAGGCAACAAGGGTATCAACCAGATGGGTTTCCTTTAAGCGCGAGGCATGATTGGCCACCACCCCAACTCTTTTCCCTTTTAGCAAGGGGAAATAGGCTTTGGTTTGAAGCGCTCCGGTCAAAACCTCTCCCTCATGCACAATTTTTCCTTTTCCTTCCTGAGCCCACAGAAAAGCAAACGGGAAGAAGATTGTACATAAAAGAAGGAAGAACCTAAGCATATTGCGAATTTAGTACTTTTGAAAAGGAACCCTATCAAAATGAATACCGAACATTTCATTGCCCGTAGAATTCTGAAAGGAAAAAAGGGGGAAAAGCAATTTACCCGGCCGGTAATCCGCATTTCCGTATTGGGAATTTCCCTGGGTTTAGGTGTAATGATTCTTACCCTGGCGGTAGTAACGGGCTTCCAGAAGGAAATACGGGACAAAGTAGCCGGTTTTGGTTCCCACATTCAGGTTTCACGCTTCGATAACAACGAATCGTATGAGCCCAGTCCGGTGGTTGCAGACCCTGAAATGGCTTCTGAAATACGGAAAATTCCCGGGGTAGTACATATTCAGGAATATGCCCAAAAGGCAGCCATAATAAAAGCCAACCAGGAAATGGAGGGCATTGTACTCAAGGGGATCGGGCCCGATTTCGACACAACATTTTTTGCTGAAAATATCCTTGAAGGAAGAATATGCAAAGTGGGAACCGGTTCAGAGAGCCGGGAAATTGTCATCTCGGCCCTTTTGGCCAAGCGGTTAAAACTTTCCCTGGGCGACTCAATTCCCTTGTTTTTCCTGCAAAACCAAAAACAAAGGGCCCGGAAATTTGTGGTCAGGGGAATTTACGAAACCGGTTTGGGTGGACAGTTCGACGATCTGATGGTGCTGGGTGATATCAAAATGGTGCGTCTGATGTCGGACTGGACTGAAAATGAAATTGCCGGGTATGAACTATTTGTAAATGACTTTAAAAAGCTGGATTACATTACCGAAACCGTAAATTCCATTATTCCTTATGATCTAAAAGCGTATTCAATTACCCAGGTTTATCAAACCATTTTTTCCTGGCTCAATGCCCAGGACGTGAATGCCCTGGTTATTATCATATTGATGCTGGCAGTTTGCATAATAAACATGATTTCAGTTTTGCTGATTATCATTCTGGAACGAACCCGGATGATTGGCATCATCAAAGCCCTTGGATTTTCCAATTTTCAGGTACGAAAAGTGTTCCTCATAAATTCCGGCTACCTTATAGCCCGGGGATTGTTCTGGGGAAATTTAATCGGAATCGGTTTTTGTCTTTTACAATTATATACCGGGTTTCTCAGTTTGGACCCCGAGAGTTATTTTCTTAGTAAAGTTCCGGTAAACTTATCATGGGAATGGATTGTTGGGGCAAATGTATTAACCGCTCTTGCCTGCCTTGCTTCACTTTTGTTGCCTTCCTACCTGATAACCCGGATTACCCCTGTTCGGGCCATTCGGTTCAATTAATTAGTTTTCGCTGCCGATGAGATAGTCTACGTTGATGGAATATCCTATTCCGAATACATAATCATAAACGGGCCTGCGCACATTAAACTCTCTCTGGTGCATCCAGAAAAACGAGAGGTTGTGAATTTTATTCAATTCATAATCCACGCCGAAGGTGAACCGAATATTATCATTAACCCGCTCGGCAATATCCGTAAACAACTCAGCTCCGAAATAAGGCCTGTATTTTTTATCAAGATCCATTTTAAGCCCAATCCTGTTCCTCCAGTAATTGGTGGGAATCCTGCCATCGTCTGAACTTAGCACATTTCGGTATTGACTTTGAAACCGGGTGCGAAAAGTAAGAGCCAGTGGGCCGGCTTTTTCCCGATAGGCAATGTCAATATTATACCGATGCCTTTTCGAATACGAATCATCGAGGCGGCGCTTGTTGGCAAAACGGTAATTGAATGAAGTGCGAAGTTTCCTGTCAAGGAATTTATACATTACCCCTACTTCGGTAAAATAACTTCCCAGTTCAGAGATATTCTCATTAAACCGAAACTCCTGATTCAGCTGAGCGGAAAGCTCCATACTGAAATTATAATCAGCGGTGATGCTCGTCCACAATCCTGCATCCTTTGTAATCTGTGCTTTTCCTTCCGTGAGAAAAATGGAGCTCAGCAAAAGAGCCAAACCAAAAAAAGGGGACTTATTTTTTCTTATCTGCATAATAATAAATGCGTATTTGGGCGGAGTCCCGAAGGAAATCAATTTTAACTACCGAAAAGCGATGAATGGGAAGTCCGGTACGTTTTTTCAAATCTTCCAGAAGGGCAACGTGGTTTTCTTTGCGGATGAGTTCGATGTTTTCGTATTGAATAAGGTGATAAAACTCACGGCGCATAAACAAATTGCTTTCCAGCACATACACCAGTGTAATTATCAGAATATTTATCAGACCAAGTTCCAGGGCAGTTCCCTTGGCAACAGCCGTTATCAGACCAATGGCAATAACCACAAAAAGATAGGTCATTTCACGAGCCGAAATCCCTTCGGTTCGATACCGCAACATACTGAACACCGCAAACAATCCGAAGGCTGCCCCCAGCGACATGTCTACTTTATTCAGCAGGTAGGTAATCAGAAAGATTACCATGTTAAATACCAGAAAAGTGAAAAAGAACTCCCCGTCTTGATAGGTTTTATAATAAATGAACCGAACCAACAGCAATACACTCAGGAAATTGATAAACAAACGACTGAAAAACTTATCGTTCAGTTTGTCTATGGTCAGATCGAAGAATTCGCCGTCGTCTTTCTTTTTCTTTTTCTTTTTCGTTTCCTCATCCTCCATGGTTTGCTCGGTTCCCAAACCTTCAAACTGGGCAATAGCCTGTTTAAAGTCACCCACGTGAAAAAGAGATTTTAAGAGTTAGGTAATTTACTTAGGCGCTTTTACCATAACTCACTTTGTTTATTTTCCTGATTTTTGGTTTAAAGTTATTCCTTTTTACGAAATCATAGAGTCCCATTATGCCCAGACAATATTTACTGATAGATCCCTGCCGGATATGAAGCTCTTTCATATGCCGGATAAAGGGTGACCGGGCCGAGCGATCCTGCTTTGATTCGGCTATAATTAATTCTGAATAATTAATATCCTTCCCATTGAAGCGATAGGCAAGATTAAAATCGAGGGTTAATCGCTCAGGACTATGCTTTCCTACAAGAGTTGCCCGATTATAATAAACCCAAACTACTGGAATTAAGCTATTGGGGTCGAGGGGACTAATTTCCCGCAAAAAATCAGCCTCTTTGCCGGAAATTTCAGTATGGATGGCCTGGCTTGTAATCCGGCGTTTAACCGTACGCCCACGGTTGGATTTAAATTTTACTTCAAAAAAAGTCAAATCGCTGTCCACATATTTCCTAAACCTGACCTTATAGCGGTTTAATTTGCCCCGGTGGTGACTGTGAAACAAATCCATCGCCGGGGTATCAAAATAAAGGGTTTCATAGGGACTTGCCCGTTTTCCATTGAGTTCCAATATCCGATAATCCGGGCTTATCCTTTCCAGAATGTTGTTAAGCTGATCGGCATGAAACACAAACTTGGTATCCGTCCGGTCCTGTAATTTTACCGAATCCATTTCCTCAAGAGAAATGGGCTCAAACAAATGCAGATTATGGGAACCGGATTTCACTATTTTGTGTAAGAGTAGGTTTTAACACTGATCAAAACATCATCCGCGTTATACGTTTTCTTTTCGGTTCGCAAACCATTTTTATCGTAGCTATAAGTCTCCTTTTTGGTCAGCTTTCCATTCCCGTCGTAGGTCATTTCAGATATTTTCTCTCCCCGGCTGTTATAATTCATTACTATCTTTTTCAGAACCTTGCTATTCCCGTCCATTTCGGTTTCTTCAGAACGCAAACCACTGGAATTGTATTTGTAGGCGGTTTTCCGGTCAATTTTCTTTTCCGGATGAAATTCGGTTTCCTCAATTTTATTTCCGGAACCATCGTACTTCCAGGTACTGCGCTTCTTAATATTTCCGTCTTTTTTGTATTCGGTTTCTTCAATGAGGTTTCCGTTTTTGTCATACACCTTAAACAAATCCTTATATGTGTTGTCTTTCCCATCGACTTTATCTGTGATGGTTTCCATAGAACTCTTTATTCCAAGAGATTTCACCTGTTTTTTGGATTGGGAAAAGGCCGGCAACAAAAAAACTAAGGCTCAGAGTAATAAAATAATTTGTTTCATACGTTGT
>ERZ869936.683-NODE-683-length-29336-cov-28.046173_pt1 | contig 29336 bp, 36 predicted proteins | sample MGYA00520876_ERZ869936 | MGnify/ENA primary metagenome ERZ869936 (study PRJEB32218, sample SAMN09650985) | biofilter metagenome | isolation source: enrty point of leading RO module | place: Saudi Arabia: Thuwal, RO plant located on Red Sea | collected 2016-02-17 ... | reverse complement strand
AGGATCCCTAACTGCTGGACAATCATTTAGTCCATCACAGTCTTGGACCCCAAGTCAAGCTGGAACATATGAAGCAACAGTCTTCGTATGGGAGAGCATTACCAATCCAACAGCATTGTCACCTCCAAATAAAATCGACATCTACGTAAAGTAATACTAGAAACATCAAACTATCCTTTTTTTCTTTTTTTGAATAAGCACTTAACGAAAGTTATGAAAAATTATTTTTTTACATGTCCTGCCAACATGGCACGCCACAATTTGAAAATAAATCTGATATATTATTTTTAGATTGATATACTATGTCTTACTGCCAATATGATTCTTCGATATCTCGATTGTTCATGTTATGAGACATTTCAGAATAATATTTTACGGCAGTAAGAATTTTTTTTATTCAAAATTTGATTGCGACTTAATTTAAAATTTCTAGAATATATAGTTGAAAAATAATTTACGACTTTGAAAAATATGAAAACTTGGCTTAAGGGATTAAACTGTAATTACACATGTACAGATAAGAGTTTTTAATTGTCTTACTTTTTTTCTGAATGCATTAATGAAAGCAAAATTAAGCATTCGCAAGATTTATGCCCATCCAATCTTATTTTGGAAGAACATTTGACACATATTCTCGAATTGGTCTTTTTGCACACTACACATAGAGTTGAAGGAATTAATGCACCGTTACAATCTTCACATGCAAACAGAATATTTCGAGCAAGGATGCTTTTTTGGTAATTTGATGAATGATTTTTCATTGGGGGGAAATCTGCTGACAGAATACAGGAGTCACGCACATCAGGAATTACCGTAGAAAAAACATCCGTTTGCTGCATGGTCACTACTACATGATTTGATATTTGACCATAATCGATGTTTTGTGGCCTGCCTTTTTGCCTTAAAGTGATCTTTAAATTCAAATTCAATTCACTTTGGCTGAATAGGTTGAAAATATCATTTGTAGTAATTGGTGGAATGTTTGTTATGTTTCTAGTATTTGCTGTATATGGAGTAATCACATTTGATATCAGCATTGAAGAGATGAAAAAATTGGTTTCTTCTAGAAATGATGTATTTGCCTTCAATATTATGCAGGATTTAGATCAACAGATTGAAAAAAGAATTTCTGCATTACAAGAACTGACTCGTATTAACGAAATTCAGGTGGCCTTAATTGCATCAAATGATAAATTCAAACATCTTGAAGAAGTTAAAGCTGCAAATCCACAATTAATTGATGCTACAATATCCAATAGCACTTTAACTCCATTCATGTCTGAAGTTATAGATAGGGAACTTACAAAGGAATTAAACCGAACTAAGGAACTTTACAAAGATGAATACGACTTTAACGTATTGCAAGAAATATCGATAACTAATTCATACGGTGCCAACGTCGCACTAAACTCTGCGATTACCGATGATAGAAAAAATGATGAAGAATGGTGGTATATTGCACGAGATAAGGGAGTGTACCATGATAATCTGAAGTTCCGTGAAGATTATGGAAACTATGTTATGACTTTTGCATTTCGTGTAGAGGACACAGAACATAACTTTCTTGGAGTTATGAGAGTCGTTGTAACAATAGATGATTTACTTGATTCATTCGTTAATGAGGTAGAACTTTTGAAATTACCTAATCGTAATGTTGTATTATTAGATGATGCTGGGAGAATAATTTATTCAGATGGAATTCAAAAATTTGAAAATGCACAACCTGTTTCATATTATGATTTAATTCCAAATGATAAAGACATTGGTAATTTTGAACTGGGAACGACCAATGAGGATTTGAGACTAATCTCTTTTGCAAAATCAACAGGCTACAAATCATTTGAAGGTTTTAATTGGATTGTCGTTGTTGATCAACAACGATCATCATTTGTCGATGAATTTGTAGATTTGAGAAACTCTATTTTATTAATTTCAGTAATTGGAATGATTGCTTCAATATTAATTGGATTTGGAATCTCTCAATTAGTAACAAAACCTCTGAAGAATCTTACCAATATGGCAAAATCTATCTCAAAAGGTGATTTTGATGTTAGAGCTAAACATAGTAATGTCACAGAACTTCAGATTATTGGAGATTCATTTAACCAAATGACTGAATCACTTCAAAAACTAATTGAAACAGAAAAGAAACTTGCAGAAGCTAATGCACAAGTGAAAAACGAACGATTCACTGCAATTGGGGAGCTAGCAGCAAACGTTGCACATGATCTTAAAAATCCATTAACTACCGTTCGTAGCTCAGCAGAGATTCTAAAACGTTCACGAACTGACAATGATCCTGAATTAGACAAGGTAATAGGAAGAATGGATCGTGCCATTGCTAGAATGTCTCATCAAATTGAAGGAGTCTTGAATTATGTAAGAACTACTCCCATCAACATGACTTCTGTGTCAATAAAATCTCTAATTGAATCAGCTATGGAAACACTTGAGATTCCATCTAGTGTCTCATTAGTGCTTCCAACTAAAGACGATCAAATAACATGTGATGCAAAAAAAATGGAGATCGTTTTCACGAATTTGATTTTAAATGCGATACAAGCAATTGGTAAAGATACTGGTACGATTAGTATTATGATAAATTCTGATGAATCCTTTAAGATTATTGAATTCCAAGATACTGGACCTGGTATTCCAGAAAAGATCATAGATAGAATCTTTGAACCACTTGTAACTACTAAGGAAAAAGGAACCGGATTAGGCCTATCCAGCTGTAAAAACATTGTTGAACAACATGGAGGATCTATACTTGTCAAGAATAATCCTACTACTTTTACAGTCAAGATTCCCATTTCAAAAAATGAATGATACAATCGAAAGTTTATCATATCGGTTAATTCATTTTTGATATATGTCCTCAAAAAAGACCATTTTACTGGTAGATGATGATGCAGATCTACTAGAGAATACTGCATTTATGATAAAAAATATGGGATTTGATGTACTTACTGCTGAAAATGGATCTGATGCAATTGAAAAATACAAGGAAATAAAGCCAAATCTGGTAATAATGGATGTCAAAATGCCTCAGATGGATGGTTTTGATGCATTTTTTAAAATAAAGAAATTTGATTCAGATGCAAGAGTAATCTTGATAACTGCTTATTCGGTAGATGAGAAGAAACATCTAAAGGCAAAGAGCATGTCTTTAATCACAACATTATCAAAACCATATTCCTTTGATACTCTTGAAGAGCTTGTAAACAAACATGCTTAGAGCGAATCTAGCTTTTTAATAGTTTTGAATCTCTTTGAATAAAACTCAATAGCTTCATCAACAAACCCATAATACCATTTCTTCAATTCAGGATCTTCTTTGAAAATCCTCTTCCATTGGCTCAGTGCTAACGAAGTTTGTTTTTTTGCATTTCCTAAACGTGAAGGAACTAACAAGGTAGTGAAAAACCAAAATGAAATTTGATCTGCCAAATCTTCTTCGTTAATCTGCTCAAAATTATTTTGGTATTTCACATTAAGATATGTCATCAATTCATACACTGGAAAGTTGGTAATATTTGCAATCTGAATATTATCCATAAACAAACCTCCTGCAAGAATTTTTAATCTATATACTTCATCTTCAATTATTTCTTTGAGAAAATCCCATTTTCCAAAAACCATTGGAAGAACATGTGAATATTTTGAAGCTAATGTATCTGATTGTTTGTTACTTAGATCTAACACGTCTAAAGAATACAAAATACCGTGTAATGATAATCGGTATTGATCAGCTGGAATTTTTAACATGCTCTTTCCATCTTTTACCACCAATCCAACATCAAGTAATCCTGATGTGTGTTTTCCACGAGCCATTCTGCCCATCAATAAACGTCGGTATTCTTTTTCTTGACTTCTGATACTTTTTGAATCATCAAGATGCGTTTTAGCCATCCCCCATGTGGTTAAAGTTCCATTTAATGCAAGAATTTCCAACATCCTTTGTATGTTCTCATGATGTTTGGGACCTGATTTTTTTCTAAAAGAATAGCTTCCAAACAGTCGTTGAGCAGTTGGACGTGTGTACATTTTGTAGGAATGAAGATTTCCATAAATCGCTCCTTGTTCTGTGGGTGAAGGCATACCACAATGTAGGAACTATCCACAAATAAAAACTAGATGTATTTCATATATGCAACAAAAATGCATCATAAAAAATCTAGTATCTCCTTTACAGGTTGAAGAATTAGCACAAAAATTACGCTTGATAGAGTCTAGATTGTTTTGGAGTATTGTTTACTGTATTAAATCAGGTGACCAAACAAGAGCACATATGTTGGCTCATGAAATATTGTATGTTCGTCATTTAAAGACACATTTACAAATCAAATGATTTCTAAGAACATTTTAAATACTATCAATGGTGGTTTGACATATTGAAAAAGATAATCGTTGGAATTCTTGTTAGCATTTTACTTACTACTGCTATTACTAGTCAAGGAACTGTCTTTGCAGATGTAACTGCCCCAAGGGATCAACTGGAATACGGAATTTCAGCAGACAAAGTCATCTGTAAGGAAGGCTATGTAAACGCAATTAAAAAAAGTAACAACACTCCAATTTGTCTAAAGCCAAACACTGCAGAAAAACTTGCAGCAAAAGGCATTGTAACAATCACTGCTACACAGGCAATGATTGATGAGGCAAAGAATTATCATGAAGCTAAACCAATTGGTACTATCACAAAACTAGTAACTGTAGTAGTTCCTGGAAGCTCTGGGAAACTCTCAAACAAAGTGAATATAGCAGCATACAATGTGGCATTTGATATTTGTACTCAAAAGACTGCAATCTTGGCTCCAGAAATTGCAGTAGAATCTGATTCTGAATCAAAAAGTGTAAAACTTGTTGGTCTAGTCCCATCTGAATCCTGTCAAACATCAGTTGTTCAGATTAGAGCTGCAAATCCTGATACCATCACATTAGAATTGCTTAACAAAGGTGGTTTGGCAAAAAAATTAACAGCGCTTGAAGATAGAGTAAACACTTTGAAGGCAGAATTAGAAAAAGTACGCAGTGGCCTTAGCAGTAGATTAAGAGATTCAGGTCAAAGCGCAGAAGTATTACAATCAGAAACTGAAAATATTGCACAAATTGTTCAGCTACGAGCTGACTTGAACCAAGCTAGAAATGAATTAAACAGATACCTATTCTCGTTAAATGTAATTCCAAAATTTGAACCAAAAACTTTGGATATCAAAAAATCCATTGCTGGAACTCCATTGGAAGGAATTGTAGTTAACAAACTAGCAGCAACTCCTGGAATTCAACAAAAGGATGTTTTTGATGTGGCATTTGAGATATGCTCAGGAAGCTCTGGCCTGAGAGTTCCCATAGTTATAGTTGCATCTGATGTTGAATCAAAGGCAGTCCAGCTTGCAGATAAAATTGCACCAAATTCATGCCAACTAAGTGGAACTAAGATAATGGCAACAACAGCTGACTCTATTAATGTCACTTCTGGCGAGACTGCAGAAAAATCAACTACAGTGTCAGATCTAGAGAAACAGATCACTGACTTGGAGAAGAAGATTCAGGATGAAAAGAGCTCATTAAAATCACTTGTACATGACCCAGCAAGACCTGCAAACTTTAATGAGAAATTCATTGAAATTTCTGAGAATATTAGAGATTACCGAGTCCAAATTCTCGAACTAAAATCAAAACTATACAGATATCTGTCTCAGGGATAGTCAATTCTTTTTAGGCATACCACATGTGAATGTACTTACCAATATATCAGAACAAATTGCTTTCAATATGCCCGATGAATCATGTAGAACATGCGGCGGAATGCTATTAGAATATGCGTTTTGTGGAAAATGTAGAAGTGTGATTCAGTATATCTGTAGAATATGTGGAAACAAAACATTAGAGCAATTTCATGAATCTGTATGTTTTGTAATGGAGACCCATAATGAAAAAACCTTCAAACATGCAGGACTTTTTACATATAATATTCAAAATAAAAAAGGCAGGCCACAAAATCAAAATTAATCTATTATATCAATTTCATTTTTGCGTTTTATGAAGGGGCACTTTTCAGCAATTACCTGCATGACTGCGGTATTTTCTTTGATGATTACAGGAGTATTTATCGGTGATGCGTTTGCGGAAAAAGAGATCTCTTCAAGCACAAAAAAACAATGTGAGAATCTTTACTTTAAGTATAAAGAATTAGGAGAAGTTGAATTTAAGAAAAAATACTCTCACAAAAATTTTCTAAATGACTGCATCAAACTTTACAAAGATAAAAATTGGTATTTTACAGGAAAATCAAAGATTGATAATCAATTTGATAAACTAAAGAAAACTACCCAACCTACAGCTGCACAAATAAAAATTTCTACAAAAATTATATCTACACTAAAGATAGGCGAAGAAAAATTTAACGTAAAGTTCTCATCATGTAATAAGGGCGAGTCTTCAAAACCAAATTTTATTATGACTAGTGATAAAGAAAAGTTTGTAGGCACTGCAAGTAAAATCTCAATTAAGGATACTTGTGACACTTACTGGGTAGTGCTTTTTGCTAAAAAACCCTCTACAATTTCCATTACGCCAATAGCTGAGCAGCCAACAAGTTTGGGATTACCAATAAAACGAATTTAGTAGGTTGAAACAATTTGGTAAGATTATTGCTCCCAATTTTGATAATTTTATCACTCGGCATAACAATTCCATCAGTTTTTGCATCTAGTATAAACACCAATGAAAAACAGTACTACTATGGGGATTCTGTATCTGTATATGGATCTGTTTCTCCAATAGTTGATGGTGAATTTATTGGTCTACGAATAATGAATCCAAAGAATACTGACATTGTAGCAATAGACCAATTTGTTCCTAAATCTGATGGTACATTCTCTAGAACTTACCTTGCACAGGGTCCAAAATGGCAGATGGATGGTCTGTACACCGTTACGATATTTTATGGAGAAAAATCACTAGAAAAGAAAATTCAATTTTACAGTAACAAAGAGAGTCAAATAATGTCTGTCCCTTCAGTAAAATCTGATGAAAAAAAACAGACAACTCCTAACCCAATAAAAAATCCAAAACTTTTGATTTCTGATTTCCCAAATATAGAAAAATCTCCCCAGTATTACTTTGATCGATATTACACAGAACCACAATTCAATGATTGGTTTGATAAAACATTTCCTAGCTTATCTGTAGAGGATGTAATTGGGTACAAATCCACACACGTTGATAATTTTCCTGACCAAACAAAATCTCCAAAATATTATCTGGACAGGTATTCCAATGAGCCAAAATTCCGAGAGTGGTTTGATCAACAATTTCCAGATCAAAGCATTTACGATGTATTGGGATATCCAGAAGAGATCTTTGTGAAAGTTCCTAACTGGATCAAAAACAATGCAAAATGGTGGTCGTCAGGCTTGATTAGTGACTCTGATTTTTTTACCGGCATTGAATACATGATTTCTGAAAAAATAATTCTCGTTGATGCCATCCCTTCACAAAATTCTTCGACTAAAGAAATTCCTCATTGGATAAAAAATACTGCAAAATGGTGGGGTGACGGATTAATTGGAGAAAAAGACTTTCTTAACAGTATAAAATTTTTAATTGAGAATGGAATTATTGCTGTCTAGTTTTTAATTAACCACAAGATTGCCAACTCTTGATCTGTATTATGAAACTGTAATTCTAAAATCCTTATTAGGTGATTGCTTTTTTGGTTTGTTGCCATGAGTGCGCCATTTGAAGACAATGACTTTGAAGATGAATTTGATGATGACCTAGATGAATTTGATGATTTTGAAAACTAAATAGTTAAACCAAAATCTTCAGCAAATCTACTAAATGTCTGATACGCTTGGAGGAACTCTCTTCCAGATGAGCTGATTCTATATTTGCAGGCACCTTGGGAGTTTACTTGTTCTAATAATCCCTGTGAAACCAAAGTGCTTAAAATTCGTGAAATTCTAACATGTGAAATGTTGGCTTTTCTAATTAGGTATGTTACAGATGCCCCATCATCATCCTGAAGATCATCTCGGGTTGTGGACAGTATGTCGCCTATTATCTTCATATGGGTCCTATATTCGGCCAATTCTTTCCAACATGACTTGGAAATTTTCCTATGAGAGTAATAGGATATTTAGCAATATACTAAAAAGATAAAAGAATTTGACAATTCAAAAATTTGAGGCTAAATTAACAAAATCTAGTCTTCTTCTATTTCCTTATCAAATTTGATTTTCATCATGGGAACTTTACTTACCGGAATGAACAATGAAATCAAACCTGCAATCTTTATTGCAATTGACAAATAATACAAGATAGATTCTGGGAATACAAACGAGTACCACCCAAGAAATTCACCTAATGCTAATAACGCAAGACCTGTCGCAACAAAAACTGCACCTTTCTTTTTGCTTTCAAAATATGAAAGCATTGTCTCAATAGAACCATACACTAGAAGAATAAATGATATGGCACGGAAAATGTGTTCTATGTGAATTATGGATAATGTAAACAGTGGAAAAACTCCAACAGACCTAAGGTATCGAGACTTTGGCAAAAATGATTTTATGCTGTGTGAGAATGCAATAAAAAAATAACCAACTGTTTGAATTCCAATTCCTAATGTTTGCACCCATCGTTCTATCTGTCCTGATTTTATTACAAAATCTTCTACCATGTAACCAATCCAAATTACAAAGAAACCAATACTGATAGAAAAAAACGCTAATGTTAGTCTAAATAGTGTGGGGCTGCCAGTATTTCTAAAACCAATATAAGACATTATGCCAATTGCTAATCCAACAATAAATCCAATCAAATTTAGAATGTTTTCTAATAGGAATTCCAATGGTTAGTAACTCCTTTTGAAATTAATTATTTTAATCTGATGAATCATTTCACTTGTTTGTTAATCCCATTCATCCAAAGTTCCTGAAGATTCACCTTCTGTACTTCCTGTGTAATCACCTAAAATGTCTGTATATGTGGCATCATTGTGAGCCACATATTTGACATATTCACCATAACTCATATCAAGACCACACTCTTCGCATTTGACAAACGAAAAGTCTGGGGCAAGCTCAGCATCCTTTTTGCACTTGGGACACTTTATCTTCATGCTTCTCTTGTCTTTGGTTATTTATTATTGGTTTAGGCCAAAAAAAGATAAAAAGAGTTCAAGAATTGTACATGATATGACAAAAACCTGCACTAAATGTAAAAACCAAATTCCTGATTCAGAACAACTCGATCCCGTTGCCGAAAAATACCCTTGTTGCAACAAATGCTGGACAGAGTGGAAGGAGTATAGAATTATGGTAATGAATGAGATGAGACTGGATATGTCAATGCCAGATCACAGAAAACTGCTAAAAAAACATGAAAAAATCTTTGCAGGAGTCCTTACCCCCGAGGGAGATGTAGTGGACTTTTCTAATGAAGACAATAGAAAACCCGACAAACCAAATCCCTAGATTCCTAGGCTTGCCTTTGCTGAATCTGGAATTATTATTAGCATTTTATTTTTCTGCTGGGGTTCTAACCTTGAAAAGATATTCTGAATAGTTTTTGAGATAATATTCTTCTCATCCTGCCTCAGTGACAGAAAAATCTCTAAAATTCCATCAAGATTAAACACAATCAATTTCTGTGGGGATTTGATAATCTCATTTACATAAGCTGAAAACAAGACATCTCTTTGCTCTTCAGACATTGTGGCCAAGGATTCTAGCCAAGTTTTAAATAATTTTGAAAAATTCGGAAATGGAATTGTGGGTCCTGCCTCTAACGCATTATTGATTATCTCAATTCTCTCCTCATCTGATAATGAAAAAAACTCGTTTAATCTTTTTTTTAAGATCGGCTTTCGTAAAAAATCTGGCAGACTAGCTAGATTTACAATAATATTTCCTGCATAATTTGGTTCAGCCAATGTGATCCATTGACTGGGTTTAGTTATTAATCATGTTACGGCACTTTAGCTTAAATAAACCAAAAAACAGTTCACGAATATGACATCCACAGTTGTTGTAGGTGGTTTTTTTGGTGATGAAGGAAAAGGTAAAATCATTTCCTATCTTGCGGTAAAGGATAATCCCACAGTTGTTGTTCGCGGTGGTGCTGGACCAAATGCTGGACATACAATCAAAGATGGAGACAAAGTTTACAAAGTTAGAATGCTCCCAAGTGGATTCCTAAATAAAAATGCCAAAGTGATGATTGGACCCGGCGTTGTAATTAATCCCGATGTGTTTCTAAAGGAGATTACAGATTTTGATGCATCAGGTCGTGCATTTCTTGACAAACATTGTGGAATTATCGAGCAGTCTCATCTTAATCAAGATTCTAAAGGTGAATTAAAAGAAAAAATCGGCAGTACCGGTTCTGGCACTGGGCCAGCAAATGCATCAAGAGCAATGAGAACACTAAAGCTAGCAAAAGACATTGATTCACTTTCATCTTACATTGATGATGTACCTCAAGTAGTGAATTCCGCCATTGAAAAGAATGAAAATGTATTAGTTGAAGGTACCCAAGGAACATTTCTTTCCTTATGGCATGGAACTTATCCATTTGTTACCTCAAAGGATGTTACTGCATCAGGAATTTGCGCAGATATTGGATTAGGTCCAAAAAATGTAGATGAAGTAATTGTTGTTTTCAAGTCATATGTGACTAGAGTTGGAACGGGACCGTTATCTAATGAATTGAATTCTGCAGATACTACAGAAAAAGGCTGGGCTGAATTTGGTACTGTTACTGGTAGGCCTAGGCGTGCTGCGGAATTTGATTTTGAACTTGCCAAACGCGCAATCATGCTTAACAGCGCAACCCAAATTGCTATTACAAAACTAGATGTACGCTTTACAGAGTGTGCAGGCAAAACAAATTACGATGAACTTTCAAGCGAGGCTAAATCTTTTATAAAAAACATAGAGGATAAACTCAAAGTACCAGTAACTCTAATTGGAACTGGACCTGCCATTAATGATATAATTGATAGAAGAAAATAATCTAGCCTCAAAATTTTTGGTTAAGTTTAATTTGGTATAATATGCAAAAAAAATGTGGACAGATTACCAAGATACATTCAAGTTGCATCTCCTCTTGAATTTTCACGACTAGTTTGTGCACTAGAGCGTGCACCACGAGTTTCATTTCTTCACAAGCACGATGGAAAAGATGTCCTGTCTGTTCAAATGGACTTGCTAAAGGAAAAACCCATCATCTACTATACTCCGATTGAAAGTTTTGATCATTATCTTAGCTATGGCTTTAGAGGTGGCAAGGAAGAATCAGTCTTGTCTAACTCCACGACTGATGCTACTCGTCTTTATTCTCCGATTGTTAGAATTCGCTCACTCCCATCTAATCTCAAGGCTGGAAATGGCACTGATGACAAATACCATCCAATCGAATTAGAGGATCTAGCAAGTCTAGCAAAACTCAGCTATGGATTTGAGGACGCCCCATTTCCGTTATTTTCGTTCCCAAAAGGCGGAAAATTCCTCCTAGGTGTTTTTATGAATTTTAACGAAGAAGGTGCATCATATTTCTGTCATGTTGCCCTAGACGAAGAACCACTAAAGCCATTTTTGAAATTCTCAACAAATAATGGAACTGATCCTTCTCTTGTTGACAATCCAGACGAACACGGATACTCTTACATCAAAATTATAAGATTAAAAGATACGCATCCATTGGTCGATTATGACCAGCTTCAAAACTAGAATTCGTTCAAAATCAAAGGAAAGCGGCAGGATTATTCTTGCTAACGATTATGACACAGAAACAAACGCATTAGAATCAAAGACTCTAAAAAATATCAAAACTCTTCACAGATATCTTTGTGCCATAAAACTAAATTTTCATCTTCTTCTTCCTCTGGGCAAAAAAGAGATCAGCAAGATTACCAAAACCGCACACAGTTACGGTCTAGAAGTAATTGCTGATATCAAGTTAAACGATATCGGAAATACAAATTTGGTTACTACTCAAAGATTATGGGATTTGGGATTTGATGCTGTGATTGCTAATCCAATAATGGGAATTGACAGTTTAAAGCAATTAATTTCCAATTCTCATAAAACTAATCATGGTGTCATAACTTTATGCCATATGAGTGCACCATCTGCAAAGTATACTTATGAGCTTGATGTAAAGCAAGAAAAAAAGAAAGTTTACCAAATCTTCTTAGAGTGGGCTCTAAATCAAAAAGCAGATGGGATAATTGTTGGGGCTACATACCCTGATGTAATAAAATACTGTAAAAGCCAAGCAAAAAACAAGCTAGACATTTACTCTCCAGGTGTTGGTACTCAGGGCGGTCAGGCTAGTGAGGTCATCAACGCTGGTTCTGATTTTCTCATAGTGGGAAGAACAATTCTAAATGCAAAGAATCCACTGGAAACTACAAAAAAACTATCAATGCAATCTTGAAATCAATTCATTAGCCTTTGTTAGTATGGTCTTTGCATTTTGATATGTTGTTTTTTGTATTGCTTCATTAAAATTCAGCCAAACAAAGTCTTGATGTTCATGAGAAATTGTGATATCTTCTGTCTTTGATTCTGCAAGGTAGAACAAAACTTTTTTGTGAATGGGAGTTCCTTCATGTTGAAAATTATATTCTATGGTTTCTTCAAATCCATCCATGAAAATCAAATCAGATATTCCTGTCTCTTCTTTTGCTTCTCTAATTGCAGTCTCACGAGGTGTTTCACCTGATTCCATCTTGCCTTTGACAAAATCCCAATGCCCTGATGGATAATGTAAGAGCAAATACGAATTTCCGTTCTCTGTCTTTCTAAAAATGACTGCTCCTGCAGATGTCTCTTCTAATGCCATGTCCTTTCTTACTTTCCAATCCTTCTTTTTCTTTTCTGATACATACGAATTGCTCTCATAAGATCAATCTTTCTAAATTCTGGCCAAAAAACATCCATAAAGACTAGTTCACTATATGCACTCTGCCATAACAAAAACCCACTGAGTCTTTTTTCACCTGATGTACGCAGTATCATGTCTGGTGATGATTGAGGTAAATGTGATGTGTAAAGATTTGACTCTATCTCATTTTTATCAATGTCTTCAAGCTTTATCTTTCCATCCTTGATTTTAGTTCCAATCTTTTTGATTGCATCTATCAGCTCATCTTGTCCTCCATATGCAATTGCTATGTTCAAAAAATGATTATCATAATTTTTGGTAGCATCATCTAATCTCTGTAAGACTTCTTTGATTGACTCTGGAAGAAGCTCAATTCTTCCCATACCTATAACTCTCATCTTATTTTTGTGAATCCTAGGATCCCGGTAGAGCTTCTCTAGTCTATTTTTTATCAGATCATATAGGTACTCTAGTTCTTCATCCTCTCTTTGCAAATTCTCTGCAGACAGTGCATATAGAGTGATAATTTTGATATCAAATTCCTCACACCAATCAAGTAGATTCTCAACTGCATCAGCCCCCTTCCAATGCCCGCTCTTAGGCAAATTCAGGTTTCTTTTTGCCCACCTTCTATTTCCGTCTAGAATCAAGGCCACATGGTTTGGAATGTCACCATTTCGAATCTCTTTTTCTAGTTTCTTAGAGTATATTCGGTAAAGCCCCGAAACATGAAATGCTGCATCCTTTATTCCGTTTATCTTGCGTCACCTAGTCTGTTTTTACTAGGATAATGATATCAGTGTTTTTCTTTAATTCAGGTTTGATAATATCAGCCTGAGAGCATTTCTTGATTTTTATGCTTTCGATATTTTTTGAAGAGAATTGTAGCGGAAATCAAAGTTATTGCCATTCCTCCAAGTAATGGTGGAATCAAACTAAATGCACTCTCATCATTTGTAATTACCAAAGTGAATTGTCCTACTGTTGGATAAAGTGAACCAAGGACTACCAATCGTAGTATGTCGCTAATTTGTCTCGGTACTCCACTTAACCAATTACTAAGTAAAATTCCTACAAATATTGTTGCAATTCCTACCCAAAGAATTGGAAGCGCACCTGATACAAATTCTGCAATCAAGACTTTGTTGAATATCTGATTAACAATATCTGCTTCTAAATTCAACAACGCAGGATCTACTGCATTAATTCCTGATGGAACAGACGATATGATAATAATAATTCCAGTAACCATTGTGAAGATTCTAATAAATCCCGCAGGAGTAGGCTTTGCCCAATTAGCTACAGCTCTATCCACATCAAATGCTCTGATCATAAATGCTCCGCCCAGAATGCTAACTAACACTGCAAATATCTCTGCAGTTAATCCTAAGATGGTTCCAATACCTCCAATTAGTAATAAAACGCCTGGAACTCCCAAAAAGAATTTTGAATATTTAGAATCATATGCAATCATTTTCAGATATTTACCAAACACTGCGTAAGAGTACTCTACACTTCTACTAACTTTCATTACTACTCTTTGTACTGATATTACTGGTACAACATTTTGGATAATTGGTATGACACTTTCATCATCTTCACCATCAGAAACAATTACTGCGCCGTTAGCTGAAAACTTTCCTAATGCCTTTCTAACTTCTATTGCAATTTTTTCATCTGCATGAAATCCCCTGTTCTTTGTACCGGCTACTGTAATGACTTCGACTTGATAACCCTTGCTAATCAAATCTTCATATGTCTTTATTGCAGAAAAAATCGCATTAGAATCAGCATCTTCTGGATCCTCAAGCGCCAATCTTTGAGCAGCTTCAATACAAGAGTCTCTACCTATTACTGGTGTAGCAATTCCAGTTTTTTCACCAACGTCATTATCTCTATCAACACAGATTACTAAAAGTCGATTTGCAGAGGATGAATTGATGTCCTTTTCTATCTTTTCTGTGTTCTGCGACATTCCTCTTTTACTTACAAAATAGCTTTTTAACGATTTCCAACAATTAAAAATATTAAACTTAGGTTTCCTTGCCTGTTTTTCAAGGTCTAGCCTTGTCTGATTGCTCAATTAGGCTATACATGTTATCTTTGAATTCTTGGCTTTTTTCAAGGCTACTTTGAATATCTGAATCTACGTTTTCAGCAATTTTGTTTGCTGCTACAATTGTTTCCCTAATGTGAGAATTATAATTTTTGAGGGCTTCCATGTAATAGGAATAACTCATTGACCATTCCTCATTTACCTCACTTTGAACTAATTGAATAATCTGTGAGTTAATCTGGGTTGATGATCCTTCAGCTGCATCAATGTATTCTTGGAATGTCACATCCCCATTAATCAAATTTTGAAAATCATCATCCAAATCTTCCATGATGATTTGATGAATTGCCTTAACGCCATCTAAATGAGATTCATAATCTGAAACAACAAAAGTTGCCTGATTATTTTGTGGAATTGTCCAAATCACAAAACTTGCAATTGTAATTGCAGCTAAAATTCCAATTGTTACTGAAATCCCTTTTTTTGATGCCATTTAATTAGAAAATATACTAGATGCTTATAACTGGTGGACCAATCAAAAATATCTAATTCGTCTTCTAAAACATAGAAAATATCTATTCTATGAACATAATGACTGAAAAATAATTAAAAACATGTTGATTACTGCAAATTAATTACAATGTCTTTCTCATGGGGCTTGAAAAATTTACACTCATCTAGTGCATAGTTAAATAATTTTTACAGCCTCTTCCTAAATAGGACTTCGTTCGTGATTTGCTAGAATGACTGAGGCATACTGTGTTAAATGCAGAGCAAAAAGGGAAATAAAAGATCCCAAAGAAACTAAATTAAAAAATGGACGACCTGCTGTAAAAGGCACTTGTCCAAAATGTGGAACCAACGTTTTCCGAATTGGTAAAATGTAGGAAGGCCTAGGCCACAAAGCTTCTTTTTTAAAAAACCCAATATAGGGCATACTGTAAAGTTTTTCATGGCAAAATCAGATTATGAAAAACTTTTGAAACGAATTGAATCAAACTTGTCAGATGATAAAAAAGGAAATGCTTCTAGATTTGAACTTCCTCCAGTTGACGTAATGTGGGAAGGGCAAAAAACTTTCTTGCGAAATTTTGCAGAATTTCCCAAAGTCTTACGGAGGGATCCTGATAAAATCTTGCAATACCTATCAAAGGAATTTGCCGTGCCTGCAGAACGAATAGGTGATAAAGCCATGTTTATTGGAAAACGTGATCCTGATGATTTTACTAGATTGTTTCAGATTTATGTCAAGGATTATCTAGAGTGTCCTACCTGCAAAAGCCCTGATACAAAAGTGGTAAAGGAAAACAGAATATCATTTTTAATTTGTGAGGCATGCGGTGCCAAATCTACATTGAAAGGCAAGTATGCATGATGAACTATTCAGTAAGAGTTACCGACTACCAAAAAAACCCCATGCTAAATATTTGTGATGCAAACATACTTGGAAAAGTAATATCAGAAAACGAATTAAAGATAAACATTAGCAAAAGCTACTATGGGGAAAAAATTGTTGATGAAAAAGAGGCTGCAGAACTTTTGAAAAAATCTTCTATCATAAATATGGCTGGTGAGAAAACCGTTTCATTATCAATTAAACTTGGAATTGGTTCAGAAGTAGGAGTGAAAAAAGTTGATGACGTTCCTTTTCTTATTGTCTTTAAAATGTGACTATCTTGAAATTATATTGAGTTTGAAATCTTTGAGTTATTATTTTCTAATAGATTCCTTTTCTAGTTCGACTTTCAAACATCATCTTACAAAAAATTACCAGAGATTATTAATACATGATTCAACAATTTGTATTGGATAGATGATGTAACAAATGTCAGATGATTTAGATAGAAAACTAGAATCAAAGATTGAAAAAATTTTAATCGATAAACAACACCGTGGAAAAATTTTTGATGGTTTTGATAAAAATAAAACGCTCAATGATGTGTTGGACAAACCAACTATGATGACTCTTTATGATATGATAAACGATGAAATTATTTCATATGTAAATGGTGTGGTAAAGGCTGGAAAAGAATCTGTTGTATTTTGGGCAGTTGATAAAAATAAAAATGACGTAGCACTAAAAGTGTATCTTGTATCTACATCTAATTTTAAAAAACGATCACAGTATCTAGTTGGTGATCCCCGCTTTTCCAGAATAAAGAAAGGAACAAGAAACATTGTATATCTTTGGGCCAGAAAGGAATTTACTAATCTGAGTCAGTGTTATGAGAAAAACATACCTGTTGTAAAACCAATCCATGTTTCAAAAAACGTATTGGCTATGGAATTTATGGGTAAAAATGGGGTTCCTGAAAGAAGGCTCTTAGAATCGGAGATTGAATATTCTGACTATGAGGAATCTATTGAATTAATCCGAAGATTCTACCAGGATGCAAATTTAGTCCATGGTGATTTTTCTGAATACAATATTTTCAAGACCTCTAATGGGTTGGTGGCATTTGATCTTGGTTCTGCAGTAGACATTGAGCATCCTAATTCCAAAGCATTTCTTGAAAGAGACATAAATAACATAACTAAATTCTTTGTTAGAAGGGGATTGACCATTCCAAATCCTCTTGATGTGATAAACGAGGTAACAAAATGAGCTTTGAAAAATTTATTCGAATACCAACAGATAGGATTGGATCCCTTATTGGAAGATCTGGTAGAACAAAATCCAAAATTGAAAAAAATTGTTTAGTAAAGCTGGATATTGATAGTGAGTCAGGAGAAATTCTAATCAGCGCTGATGGCAATATTGAAGACATTCAACCGTTTAAAGCAGTTGAGATCGTCACTGCAATTGGTCGAGGATTCTCTCCAGAGAATGCAATGAAGCTACTAAAAGGTGAAAACACATTACATGTAATAGACTTAAGAGAGTTTGTAGGAAAATCTCCATCGCAAGTTGAAAGGATAAAAGGGAGAATTATTGGAGAAGGTGGTAAGGCAAGAATGAACATTGAAAATCTAAGTGATACTAGCATCTCTGTTTACGGTAGAACTGTTGCAATAATTGGTGAAACCAATAAGCTAAAGATAGCTGTTGATGCAATCTCTGCCTTATCAAATGGTAGAATGCATGGTTCAGTCTATAACAAATTAGAAGGTGCCAGAAGACGAGAAAAAGAAGAGAAGTTAAAACTCTGGGAAGATCAAGATGTCTTCTAAAGAAAATTTTAATCAAATCTCACCAAGTGAGTTCTTTTATCGAAACCGAGATTTAGCTGGTTTTAGTAACCCGACTCGTTCCTTATACACCGCAGTTCGTGAATTTGTAGAAAACGCATTGGATGCATGTGACCAAAAAGGAATTCTTCCAGATGTCCATTTATCAATTAAAGCAGTAGACCCAGAACAACCAGATCCTAAACCATACATTCTTACAGTTAAGGACAACGGACCTGGCATTGAATCAAAGCATGTGCCACTTGCATTTGGAACTGTACTATACGGCTCTAAATTCGGGCTAAAACAGGCTCGTGGAATGTTTGGGTTGGGTGCGACCATGGCTATACTATATGGCCAAATTACTACTAACAAACCAGTTTCCGTTAAAAGCTCCACTGATGGAAAGACGCAAGAAGAGTACGAACTATTATTAGATATTCAAAAAAACAAACCTGTAATTCTCAAACATAAAACAAATGAAGTCTCAAAACAAGGCTTGACAGTCAGCATATGTCTTGAAGGCGACTATTCAAAGGCTGGTTCAAAAATTCGGGATTATGTTTATGAAACATCACTAATCACTCCATATGCAACAATTTCATTTGATGATCCTAAAGAGGAAAAATTCCGTTATCCACGAATTATCAAAACAATGCCTCCACCACCTACTGTAATCAAACCTCATCCTCATGGAGTAGATGTTGAAACCATTCGACGCATGACAGTTGATACTCTATTTGAGATTCCAACCGTAGATGATAATATGATTGAAAAAGTACGAAAAGAGTTAGGGATGAGTAAAAAATCATTTACTTTTACTGAAATTATGAAAAAGGCTAAACGCAAGTGGTCATCATTAACTCGACCTGTACGTGTTGTAGTTGCAATGATGTCATTTTTGCAAATGGATTTTGATAAACTAAGTAAAATCCGTGTTGATGATATTGATATTACAAATCATAAATTAACTTACTATGATTTTGGTCAATCAACATCCGTAGTAATTGATATGGATCCAAATGATGATTATTACAAGCAACTTAGTGGAACGGTCCAAGGTGATACTCTTGTGACATTTCTTTCAAAAAGATTTCAAAGAGTTGGTAGGGGAACAGCAGAAAAGTTTGTTCAATTTGCGGGTTTTAAACCTGAAAAACGTCTTGGTACCATGACGAATCAAGAACTAGTAAAGCTCAGTGACTCTCTAGTAAAGTTTGAAGACTTTATGTCTCCTGATCCTAGTTGCCTTGCTCCATTAGGAGAAGAACCTCTTGAAAAAGGAATAAAGAAATTCTTCAATCCTGACTTTTCTGCAGTAATTCAACGTTCAGCATCTGCATACTCTGGATTTCCATTCATTGTAGAAATGGGTATTGCATATGGCGGAGATATCCAAACTAGGGGCACAAAAGTTTACAGATATGCTAATAGAATTCCACTACTCTATGATGAAGGAAGTGATGTTGTCCTAAAAGTAGTCAATGAGACTGATTGGACTCGTTACAAAGTAAAAGGTGACGCACCACTTGTCATAGTTTCCCATATTTGCTCCACTAGAATTCCGTACAAGACTGTAGGAAAGGAAAACGTTGCTGACAGACCAGAAATTGAAAGAGAGCTAAAATTAGCGTTACAATTTCTATCTAGAAAATTGGCTGCATACATGTCAAAGAAAGGGCAAGCTGAAATGGCTCAAAGACGTGCAAATCTATACTCAAAATATATTCCACTAATTGCCCAATTCTGTACAGAATTGGCAGGAAAGAAAAATCCACCAAACATCAAAAAAATTCTCAAGGAGGAAGCAATAGTTGAAGAAAGCTAAGAAATCTGGCGGTAGCTCAAAAGAGAAACAAAACACTTTACTAGAATTACTCAAACAGCAAGGATTACTGACATACGATACACTAGAGAAAGGTGAATTTCCTAAATTCTCAATTCCTAGTAGGTCCGTTAGCAATATCGTATATGATTCCAAGCTTAGACAGTACATTCTTGGCAAAAACGCCGCTCTTCGTAGTTCTAAGAACACGTCCCAACTAAGATCCTTTACACAGCTAATATGGCTTGCATTTTTTGCAAATCGATTAACAAAAGAGAAGAAATCATCTACGTTGAGAGATGTATACTATTCCTCTCAAGCTTTTGCAATTGATTTTGAGGACCAATCTGAATCTGATAACATTATTGTTGACCTTGAAGCAGTTTTGGCTAGACCTAGAGAAGACTTTCATGTATTTCCAGAAGAGAGAAGCAGCGTTTTTGGAGATTTGAATATTGAATATACGGTTCCAGGATATGAAGGAAAAAAGATGAATCTTTCAAACCATCCAGATGGTTACGCTATTGGTCCTAGCCTTACCAGTGCAGAATTACTAGACACTAGCGCAGAAATCGTAATTGCTATAGAAAAAGGTGGACTTTTTACAAGATTCGTTGAAGAACAAGTGGATAAAAAATTCAAAGCGATAATTGTCGATACCGGTGGACAAGCTCCTCGTTCCACAAGAACTCTACTAAAGAGATTACATGATGAGCTCAGTCTTCCCGTTGTGATTCTTACTGATGGAGATGTGTATGGGGAACATATTGCTATGGTAATCAAATCTGGTTCTGCAAACGCCGCACACCTACGTGAACTAACCGTTCCTGATGCAAAATGGGTTGGTGTCTGGGCAACTGATATTGAAAAATACAAACTTCCTACAATTCCAATGACTGAATCTGACATCAAACGATGCTATGATCTTCAAAAAGATCCAAGATATCAAGAGGGAATATGGAAAAAAGAATTGGAAGTATTTTTGAAAATTAAACGCAAAGCAGAGTTGGAGGCTTTCTCAAAGTATGGTCTTACAAATATCACTGACAAATATCTTCCACACAAATTAGAAATTGCAAAGAGTCTATGATCTTTTAATTCTTAATGTCAAGACGCCATTTCTATATTTGAAATCAAAAATTTGCATATCGTTTGAACCTTCAATTGGAACTTCTTTTGAAAAGTTTCCACTTCCACGAATGTATAAGATTCCATCAACAAGTCTTACCATAATTCTATCTTCTGGCCCTGGAACCTCTGCGACAAATACAAATTCCTGATCACCTTTTATTAAATCGTAAACCCAGTTCTTTGTTTCTTGTTCTCTAACAGTGTATTTTGGCTTTTGTTCCTTTGTCATTTTTTTGAGAACTTGAACCCAATAGATCATAGTTACAGCGGCTGCACCAATCAAGATAAAGCTAACAAATCCTGCCCCTGCTCTTTGTGCCATAATGTACACAATTCCAAGAAAAATAATCACCATAATCGGAATTACAAAATTTAGTGATTGTTCATTTGAATATGCTCCCTTATAACTGGCCAATATTGCAAATGATGTTTTGCCAAATATAAAGCATATTTGGTTTTTATTACCAAATTTTGAGTATTATTTGAATGGATGAAAAAACTCCAAAAAAACTTTCAACTAAAGATATTATGGCAAAAGGATCCATCATTGGAGTTTTAGTCACTGCTCCCTCGCTTGCTGCATTTGCAATTAGTTGGTTAATTTTAGATGATTTAATCAAATCAGCAATCATTGGAGGAGTAATTCATTTCGTTGCTTTGGGTTTCTCTTTTAAAATTTCTAAAAAGTTCTTCACTACAAAGCCGGATTCAACAACCGAAAATAAATAATTCCTATCTTCATCACTAGCATGGATACTTCCCAGATAGAAAAAATCCTTGTTTCAGAAATTAAATTAACATCTATTCAGGCAAAAATATTTCTTCTAATAACCACAGAAGGAAAGATGACTCCGAATCAAATAGCAAAAAGACTGAATATCACTGAAGATGAGGCCTTAGAGTGTGCAAAAAACTTAATGAAATTAGGAGCACTTATTGATTTTAGTCCTACTGAGTTTGAGGCAATGCATCCTAGGTTTACCGCAGTAAACATGTATCGAAAGATGTGTGAAAGAGAAAAAATTGATTTCAAGCGGAACAAAAATGTTGACAGTATCGGGGTTTTACTTGAACGATCATACGATGCTGCAAGGACTAAATAGAACTAAATTTTTGAAGATTTATTGACAATGGACACGGAATCATGCAAGCATCAACCTGTATACTTTGGTGTTACGAACATCAATATCGATGAGCGAACCATTGGCTCCGTTGATGTTTGGCGATGTGCTGTTTGCAAGAAAAAGTTTTGTGAAGAAAAACAACTCGGTATTGAATCTATATCTGATATTGTAGGGATGCCAAAAATTGAACCTGATGAAAAATGGGCAGTTGTCGTATGTAAATTACAGAAAGGAAAGGACAAATGGAGACTGGCAAAATTAAAAGATAATTTTGAGTATAAACATGAATGTCTAGATGAAAAAATCATTCCACTCAAAGTTAATGAATACAAAGTCAATGATGAGAAGCATTGGAGCTTTCTGATTGATGAAAATGTTAACAAGGCAGTAGAAATTTAGATAAATTGGATCTCAAAGTTCACATCAACAATATTCATGGCAGTCAGATGGCTGCAAAAATCACTGGCAAATTCTCCATTGATGAAAACACGTTTAGATTCACAGCAATTGCTTTTGGACGAATAGGTGGTCAAAACGTGGGTGCAAAATTATCAAAAGAAACTGAAGCAGAATTAAAAAAATTAGGTTATGATGTAGAAGAAGTAATACTGAATCTTCAAACACAACTATTGCAGGGGAATCTCTCGTTACCTGATGGCCTAAAAAAAGAATCATTTGTAGATGATTAGAATTCAGCTTCTAAGAGTGCTTTTTCACAACTACAACTTCTATTCTTTGGAATATTCTCAATTAGATCAGTGAGTAATTTTTTTGTTCCTTCGACATTTTTTGCCAATGTTTCCAAAACCTCTTTTGCAGTGACTGGTTTTTCTGCCCATACATCATAATCGGTTACTGTTGAGATTGACGCATAACACATTTGCGCTTCTCTTGCCAATTGGCATTCAGGAACTAGTGTCATTCCGATAATATCTGCTCCAGTACTTCGATAAAATTTTGACTCAGCCTTTGTAGAAAATCTTGGACCTTCAATGCATACATATGTGCAATCTTTGTGAATGTGGCGATTTTGTTTACTTGATACATCAAGTATGGATTTTTGTAATTCGGGACAAAATGGGTCCGCTACAGAAATGTGTATCACTCTCCCATCTTCTGAGAAAGAACCTTTTCGTGATTTTGTAAAATCTAAGAATTGATTTGGTAAAGCAAAATGACCGGGTTCGATCTTTTCTTGTAGGCTTCCAACAGCAGAGGGAGCTATGATTCGTTTTATTCCTAGTTTCTTAAACGCCCAAATGTTGGCTCTAAAATTTATCATATGTGGTGGAATGGTGTGTTTTTTACCATGTCTTGGCAAAAATGCAATTTTCCTATCCTTGAAAACTCCAACTGTTATGGAATCTGATGGTTTTCCATATGGTGTTTCAATTGTTACTTCTTTTGATTCTTTGAGTAATCCTGAATCATAAATTCCCGTACCTCCAAAAATTCCAATCTCTGCTTCTTCCAACTAGTATTTCACCAATGATTTACAGTTGTATTTGCTGATTCCTTTAATTCCATTTAATTCCGTTAATTCAATTATAAAAGCAAAACCTGCAACTTTTCCGCCTACTCTCTCAATTAATTTGGCAGAGGCTTTTGCGGTTCCACCGGTTGCAAGAAGATCATCACAGATGAGAATTCTTTGATTCTTTTCTACAATATCATTTTGAATCTCTATGGTATCTTTCCCATACTCTATTGTGTATGATAATTTTGTTGTCTTTCCTGGAAGTTTTCCTGCCTTTCTTATCATAATCATTCCCTTGTTATAGCGAATTGCCAGTGCACAGGCAAGCAAAAATCCCCTTGATTCTATTCCTGCAAAAACATCAATATCTTTTGGATGAAAATATCTAGCAAACTCATCAATTACATACAATAGAGCTTGTGGATCTTTTAAAATTGGACTAAAATCTCTAAATAAAATTCCTTTTTTTGGAAAATTAGGGTATTCCGCAATCCTGTCTTCTAATTTCACAATACCTTGGCTCCTGTAGGGGAATAAAAATTGTATCTACTAGTATCTATGGCAAAACAAAAGTTGTACTTGCTGAATTGTATGCATCCTTTGCATTAATGGTGTAGATACCTTTTGGTGAATTTTTGGGCATAGGCCATGGCGTTGATATCTCTCCCTTGCCTGATGCTGGGAATTGTAACTTGCCAACTTCTTCACCCAATGGGTTGAGAATATTTATTGTGACTAGCTGCTGTGCACCAATTACTCTGATCTTCACAAGTTTTCCTACAGTGGGATTATTTTCAAATCCTTCAAATGTTACAATCATTCCTTCAACTTCTGTGTTTGTTACGACATTGATGAATGACTCATCAAAGTTTGATCCACTTCTACCTTCTACCTTCCATTTTCCAACAGGCGTGCCTGATGGAATCCTAAATGAACTGTCTGATAAAACTCCGTCCTTGTTAGTGTATGTCTCCTTTACCTTGACTACATTTCCTTGATTATCATACATTGTAATAGTTACAAGAATATTTGGCTTAGAATTTCCTAGAATCAAAACAGCCTCTCCTGGTTTGTAATCTAACTTTGTAGTTCTAATGTCAATTTCACCAGAGCCTGTCTGTAGTCCAACAGTAAACACTTCGGAAGTTTGTGATGTTCCTCTCTTTACTACCAATGTATACACACCTGATGCATACCCTGTCAAATCAATTGAATGTGATTTCTTCCCGTCAGGACCCAAGGTTACAGTTGCAGTAGCACTCTCCTTTGTCTTATCTGATGGGTCTACAACAATTATTGACATTGTTGCACTTGGTGGTCCATCTAAGGCAACAGTTGCAATTTCTCCTGCTTTGTAGTTTAGCTTGTCCATTTTTGCAATAATCTGAACTTCAGGTAATTGACCCAATCCTACAAGACTAATTCCCGCTTCTTTTCCTTGGAATCCAAACATGATGTATGTTCCTTGAATATCTGCTAGCGATGTAGGGAATTCAAACTCTACGTATCCAGTAGAGTCTACCTCAAAAATATCAGAAAATACCTCGGCGCCCTGTGGATTTTCTATGACTACTTCTAGAGTTTCATTTGGAATTGCGGTTCCATTAAATATTATTTTCTCTCCTGGCTCGTACTTTAATTTGACTGGAAAGATCTCAATTAATTCAGATGATTCTATCTGAATTTCTTTGGTGATGTGTTTTTTTCCATCAGTAATGTCAATAGTATATGTTCCAAGTGTTGCGTCTCCCGGAATAATTGTTTCATAGTACCACTTTCCACTTATGTTCACCTCAGTGGCATTTGTTGTAGTGATAATTCCATTTGGATTCGTAATTGTTGCAGTAACAGAAGTGTTTGGAGATCCTGTTCCAGATAATGATAGCTGTAATCCTCTGGATAATGTAGATGGTAGACCGCTGACCGTTAATGGAATAGTTGTTGTTTCTGGTACGTCGTCTGTTTCTAATAGTCTTAAGCTAACTGTCTTTTCATTCCCTTGGGAATCTTTTACACTAAAATTAACTCTGTCAGCTTGTTGTGCTGAAGGAATTTTTGTAGTAATCATAAAATTTCCGTCTCCATTTGATTCAAATGAATTGAGTTTTGTATTTCCTAAATACAAGTCTAGCTTTTGATTTTCACCAAACTTTTCACCTACTACTCTAATTGTAGCGCCAACCTTTGGTTTATCTGGGATGAACCTAAATTCAGAATTTGATAATATTCCTGTGGATGATGTTGTTTGTTCGGGAGTATTATCTTGTGGAGTTGAACTCTTTGAAGTTTCAACTGGAGTCGCTGGTAAATCCGAAACAAGTGCTTTACCTATATCAAGTTCTTTTTCTTTAGTGTCTAGTGCTTTCCAGTTAATTCCTGGCTTTACCTTGTCTGTCTTTACTCCAAACTTTACTGACTCGCCCGATTTTATCGGCTTGTCAGTAGTAAATACTAGAACACCTTGGGGAGTTTTAATTCCAGTCCATCCTGGTTCTGTCTTAAATGACTTGAATGAACCATCATCACTTCCAAGCCAAAGCCTAAATGTTTCAATACTTGTATTGCCATTATTAGCAAAATCAATAATTATGGTTTTTTCAAAACCTACACTTTTTGCTGAAACTGCATCTTCTTGTGCAAAAACTGCATGTGTACTAACACCTAATAACAAAATAGCAAATAATACACTAAAGATAATTCCCTTCATTCAGTTTCCTACCTTTGATTTACCTTAATTACCTTTTACCAATTACTATTTCTTACTTTTGAAATTATCATCCGTAATGTACTTAAGCCCTGGCTTTTGCTGCCTTTCCTTGCTCAGGTTTGGCAGAAGTAACATTCTGATATTGTCTGATTCGCTCAGCAATCAACCTGTATAATGATCTAAAACTATCTTTTGTCTTATCAGACAAAAAGTCTGTCTCATTTAGGGCAATTTTTTCACAAATGTATCTTGTAATCTCTTCATTGTCAAATTTACCCCATCCATCTTCCCTGTGGTCTCTCCAGATTGCTTGCAGATTCTCTATGATTCCTTCTTGATTTTTTTCTTGAATCTCTTCAGGAGTTAGATTGCTGAATCCTTCTTGTCTTAATTTTATTTCATATGTCTGATTAACCGCATAAAGATAATCTTCCAAGACCATGTAATCCTCCATTGACTGTACTGGTTTTCCTTCTCTTTCAAAAAATATTGTTTGAACCTGTGAAAAGTCATTTGCAACAAGCTGTGATGAAATCTGTCTTGATTCCTCACTGTTATCTAATAGGATAAATGTTCTGTATCCGTGATTTCTATAAAATATTGCTAAGGGTAAAACTGAGTTTTTATTGTATGCAGGAATTACATTTAATGGATTCATCGAAATGTTTGGATCCTGTAAAAACTTATCAAATGAATTAAGGTACATGCTATCTGACATTGTCTCAACGATAATTATTGGTCTAGAGTTTGTTCCAATCTCTCTGTCGGTGATTGATTGAACTAACCCTCTTGATAATCCATACAGAATTGGAGTCAGAGTCTTATCATCTGCATTCCAATAATCATAAAATATTCTACTGAGATGCTTTCTTTTGTCAAGCTCTACAACTAGTAGATTACCTGGTGTGTAATCAAAAATCATAAACGGTGAATGTGTGGCGTACAAAACTTGGTTAGAGCCTGCTAACTCTTTTAGTAAATCTGATATTCCCATCTGTTGTGTTGGGTGTAGGTTTCTTGCAGGCTCATCAAGTAGTAGTATTGCTTCTTTTAATTCTGCCCTCTGTGTCTCTGCTGCAAAGTTAACAATAAATGAAAATGTCCATTTAAAGCCTTCAGCTCTTCTGTTTAACAAACCTGTATTGGTAATTGTTCCATCTCGGTGAACATCGGAGATTACAACACTCATGATGTTACCTGGTTGATATCTCAAGTCAACATGTATTGGATCTCCTTTCCAAGCAGGATTGAGCCTACTTGTCAGGCGATTGCTAGCAGTATTTAGAAATTTTATTAATTTTGATGGACTATCATGAAGCTCCTCCATTTCTTGCACATCTAACTCTGCAAGATAGAAGAGATTTCTAACAGTCTCTGCCTTGTCAAACTCTTCAATATACTCTATACCATCGCGTTTATCTCCCTTTGATTCTTTGATGTATTCATTTAGGTTGATGTTTCCATAGATTTTTTTGTAATCCGAGAAATAAACAAATCTTGGATGTAGCTCACTTTCAATAAAATTAGTTAATGCTATCTTATCGGTGGTTCCAGATAACAGATTTGAAAATTGATTTTCCGGACTTTCATAAATTTTCTCCCATTCTTCTATTACTTGAGACTCTTGGCTTGCTAAAACATGAAACTTGTTACTAAAGTCCGCCATTTCACTGTCAAATTTTTCCTGAGTCTTTGGAGGTGGACCTTCAAAGAACTTTGTATCAAGCTGAATTCTAATGTGGTTTGGAATTGTTTCAAGGAAACTAAAAATTTTTGACTTAAAATTCTCCCATGAGTTTAATCCTCTGTTCTCGTCTTCACTAATTTGTAATTCTCCAAAATCATATCTTACCTTTTGATTTTTGTTGGTTCTAAACAGCTGAATCTTTTTTATTTCTGGTAAATTTGGAAACTTTTCTTTAATGAGCCTTGTTTCATTTGGGCTAAGTGAAAAATCTCCTTCAACTAGACGAATCTCTGATTTTAGCTCATCAGACATCTCATCACAAAGATCAAGGTCTGAAACAATCTCATCTTTGTTTAGAAGAGTTAGCGCTTGCAAAATTGTAGTCTTTCCACTCTCATTTCTTCCAACAAAAGCAGCAAGATCGCCTACTGTAATCTCGCCGGAATCATGAATGCAACGATAAGCTCTGACTCTGAATTTTCTTAGTCTCATCTAAACGACTAATTCGGTCCCTTCGATTTAACTTGTACGACAAATTTCTCTTAAATCATTATAATTACTAAATAGATATATGGGAACAAAAAATCAAGTATCGACGTGGCCAGAGGCGTCTTATACGTAGTTTTTGTGGTTCCCGTAGTACTTTCAATTATCTTTGCATCATCTGTTTTAGGCCAAGTCTTACAAGAGCCTGACAGAGAACTCAATATGATGCAGTTTGAGATTTCAGACAGACCAATCATTTCTAATAAGGCAATTGGAATTATTGGTTTGGAATCATCTTACTCCACATCTACTCCAATTGAGATTCAAGTTAGTGTAAAAGATGAAAAATTTGACTGTGGTGATCTGTATGTTACAATTTATTCTGCTTCATCTAAAGCCGTAGTTACTCAAAGCGGTTTCTTTGGTCAATGCTTTGGGGATGAAAGTATAATCTTACCTCTCGATGATGATTTTTCAGAAACAGTTGATGAGCCTGGAAATTATGAAATCAAAGTAGAAATGTATGATAAACAACAACAAAACATTATATCAACAGTGGGAAAGTTTTCTGTTAAATAAATGAGATGAAATAATGGCAAAAAAGAAAGACGAAGAACTAGCAATAGAAGCTGAAAAACTAAAGGCTGAGCTTGAGCAATTAAAAGAAACTAAAAAGAAATTAGACGAAAAAACTAAAACCAAAAAGACTGCAAAGAAAGAGCCAAAGAAACCAAAGAAGGAAGCAAAGAAAGAAGAAACTAAAACCAAAAAGACT
>ERZ869936.682-NODE-682-length-29384-cov-20.156910_pt1 | contig 29384 bp, 31 predicted proteins | sample MGYA00520876_ERZ869936 | MGnify/ENA primary metagenome ERZ869936 (study PRJEB32218, sample SAMN09650985) | biofilter metagenome | isolation source: enrty point of leading RO module | place: Saudi Arabia: Thuwal, RO plant located on Red Sea | collected 2016-02-17 ... | reverse complement strand
CGCGCCGGGCCAATAAGAATCAGGGTTTGGCTCGCCTGGTGACCCAGGCAGCCCTGTCGGGCTTGGCCGCTGCGGGCTATGAGAAGACAGTGCTCTACATCACCGAGGGCAACGCTCCATCCGAGTCGCTTTTTCGTTCGCTCGGTGCACGACCCCTTCCAGCTGCCTGAGAGCGCTTGTCAGGGCTTGGGGGGCGGGACATATCGGCCGTCGGTGAATCGGCCGTCTTTGATGTCGACTTCCCAGATCGAGCCTTTCGAGCAATAGAAGCGGGAATGCAAACTGAGCCCCAACCACATGAGCCGGGTCATCGTGGCCGGAATGACATCACCGTGCGAGCAGAGCACGGCGTTCGACCCGGCGAGGTTGTGAATCAACTCGTAGGAGGCGTCGACGTCAGGCCCTTCCGCAAGGGCGTCCGACACCTCGATCTCGGCGCCAATGGCTTTCGCCAGGGGCTCGACCGTCTGTATGCATCGCTTGTAGGGGCTGGTGAAGATGCGCTCGATCTCGCGCCCTTCGAGCTGTCTCGCAATGGCCTCGGCCTGACGGCGCCCCTTCTTGGTGAGGGGGCGAAGGCGGTCGTCTCCGTTCCACTTGTCACGGTTGCCGGCTGCGCCATGTCTCAACAGGTGAATTGTGCCGGTCTCTGCGAGCTTCTTCAGATCGAAATCGCGGATCAGGTTGCGGTCGTGCTCGTAATCCAGGGCCTTCTTGGCTTCTTTCCTCCCCACCCATTGGATCTCGTCGACCTCGCTGTTCTTCTTGAAGCCGGGGCTGTCCGGGAGTGGCCGCATTGCGAACCAGTCGACCTCCTTGATCCCCGAGCCGACGCGATAGCGGGTGGTCCGAAGCGGAGCGACGATCCGACAGTGGTAGCCCGTCTCTTCGAGGATCTCCCTGATGGCGGTCTCCTCCGGAGTCTCCCCTTTGTCCATCTTCCCCTTGGGGAAAGACCAGTCGTCGTACCTGGGTCGGTGAGATATCAGCACCCGGAGGTTGCCCTTATTCGTCTTCTTCAGGACCACACCGCCAGCGGCTCTGATGGTTCTTGTCACGGGCGGCAGATTAACTGGGCCGTGTTTCCAGGTGTAACGAGAGTCAGCGTCTGAAATTGGCGAGAGAAGGCCTGCGCGAGACCGGAACCTCAACAGGGTCGTCCGCGCCAGTCAGGTCGATCGTGACATCCCAACATGTTGTGCAGACCTGGCGGACGATGCCCGCCCCTATCAGCTGGCTCTCGCCATAGTTGTGGATACCTCTCCGACACATCGACATCCTGTGCCGGGCCGCTTTCTCTTCGGGTCGAAGATGGCTCATAAGGAGGTCAGGCTAGATCGCGAAAATCGCGATCCCCGGATTTGAGATTGCGGCTGCTACGCCGTGTGGTGCAGCTGGTTGATCACCCAGTCGACTGCCTCGTCGGCCGAATCGGCCCAATAGATGTCCTCTGAAATGGCCCCCAACCCATCGACGAGGGCGCTCCGGAACACCTCCCATTGCCCTCCGACGGCTGCAACGGGCATGAGGGCCGATCCACCTCGTCGAAGGACATGATTGGTATGCCAGGCAACCCCGAGCTCTGCAGCGGTGCCGATGGAGCCTGGCATCGCGATGCAAGCGGACGCGATCTCCATCATGCGACCGATTCGACTCGACAGGGAGGTCACGTCCTCGACAGTGGTGACATGGCGATTGGCCCCTGTTCGACCCGGGAAGAGGGTGTCCGCTGTGACCCCGATGACCTCGCCGCCCACACTTCTGGCACCCTGTGAGACGGCTTCCATCGTCCCGCCATAGCCTCCGGTCACAACCGAGTAGCCAACCGTGGCCAGCCTTTCCCCGACCAGAACAGCATCATCCCACTCTGGCGAGCCCGGGGCCGTTCGGGAAGATCCGAAGACGGCGACGACGCCTCTGTTCATCCCGCTAGCGCTTGGCTGATGCCCGCGGCGATCCTCTCGGTGTCGACCAGGGCGTGCTCCTCGATTGCAAACTGAACCCAGGGCATGTCGAATCCCGTTATCCGCACGATTGGGCCCTTGAGGTCGTACATGGCCTTCTCGGCGACGACGGAGGCCACCTCAGCCGCCACTCCGGCGCTTCCCTGCGGCTCCTGGACCAGGAGCAGACGTCCGGTCTTTCTCACCGATTCGAGGACCATCTCGCGGTCCCACGGGAATAGTGTGCGCAGGTCGATGACCTCGACAGATGCCTCGGCCTCGTCTGCCGCCCTCAATGCCTTGGGGACCAATCCACCGTACGTGACGAGGGTCAAGTCCCTTCCCTCCCTGCGAATACGTGCCCTACCGATGGGGATCTTGTAGTGGCCGGTGGGAACATCCTCGCGGCCGGCCCGGTACAGGACCTTGGGCTCGAGGAACACGACGGGATCTTCCCCTTCCAGGGCAGCAGTGAGCAGCCCTTTCGCATCCCGAGGCGAGGAGGGGCACACAACGACCAGGCCGGGTGCGTGGACGAAGTACGCCTCGGGTGAGTCGCAATGGTGCTCGTGGGCACCGATGCCGGCACCGTTGGGGAATCGCACCACCACGGGAACTGTGGATGACCCGCGGGTCCTGAAGCGGAATCTGCCGAGGTGGCTGACGATCTGATCGAAGGCCGGGTACACGAAACCGTCGAACTGGATCTCGGCAACGGGGCGGGCGCCATTCAGGGCCATGCCGATTGCGCTGCCGACGATTCCCGACTCGTTCAGCGGAGTATCGATCACCCGCTCATCACCAAACTTGTCCTGCAAGCCCTCGGTGATCCTGAAGACGCCTCCGCTTATCCCTACGTCTTCGCCCAGAACGATGATGCTGTCGTCTCTCTCCATCGCCTGATGCAGGGTCTGATTGATGGCACCCGCCAGCGTCAGAGACTCCGTCTCCATATCGGCGAAGTCTGGATCATCGCCAACGTTCCAGATCTCATCGGCGCTGAAAGCCGTGCGGTCCTCCCCGTGAGCGTCTTGCATCGCATGTAGCTGCTCGATGACATGCGGGGGGATTTTCGAGTAGCCCTGGCGCACTGCGTCGTCGCGTTCGGGAAGCGGCTCGGCTTCGATCGACGTGATGGACGCATTGACGAGGTCCGCAATCTCCATCGCCACTTTCTCCCCGATGCGCTCGTCCCACTCACCGCGTTCCTCGAGAAACTTGCGGAGTCGCTCGATCGGGTCCTTGCGCTTCCACTCCTCCACCTCTGAGTCGTCCCGGTACAACGAGGGGTCGTCGGCCGTTGCATGCGGGCCATATCGATAGGTGAGCGCCTCGATGAGGGTGGGTCCCTTGCCGTTCCGGGCGCGTTTCGCCGCGATGCGTGTGGCCAGATAGAGGGCCACAGGATCCATGCCGTCGACCCTGATTCCCTTGAACCCGTAGGCCTCTGCCTTCTGGGCGATCGTCCGGGAGGCGGTTTGCTTCTCGTAGGGGACCGAGATGGCATACAAGTTGTTCGCACAGATGAAGACCGTCGGAGTCTTCCAAACACCTGCGAAATTCATGCCCGAGTGGAAGTCCACCTCGGATGTGGCTCCGTCGCCGAAGTAGACGGCGGTGACCGTATCGTCCCCGCGAAGCTTGCTCACATACGAGTAGCCGACCGCATGCGGGAGCTGAGTGGCGATCGGGACCGTGACTATGCCTGTGCGATGCTTCTCTATGTCCCAACGCGAGTTGGGGAGGCCTTTCCAATAGGCGAGGAGTGCCTCCATCGGCAGTCCCCTCGTGATCTGGACCCCGTGCTCGCGGTAGCTGGGGAACACGAAGTCGTTCGGCTGCAAGGCGAGGGCCGAGCCGATCTGGACTGCTTCTTGGCCTTCGAGCATCGCATAGGTCCCGATTCGGCCCTGTCGCTGTAGGGCGAGCATTCTGCGGTCGAGCTCACGCGCGAGCACCATGTTGCGGTACATCTTCTGATAGAGCTCGGGATCGAGCCCCGGGTCGTCGTCAACCAGCTTCCCCTCTGCATCGATCACCTGCAGAACGTCGAAGTCACCCATGCACAAAGTCTGCCACATCTGGCTGTTCCAGGAAGAAGAACGAAGTGACGAAGCCCCAAAGCGCTTGTTATCTTCGTGGTATGCCGCACTTTCGCCCCGATCTCGAGGGTCTGGTCACCTACGTCCCGGGCAGACCTATCGAGGAGGTGGCACGCGAGATCGGGATGAATCCCGACGACATCGTGAAGCTCGCATCGAATGAGAGCCCGGAGGGGCCTTTCCCGGGCGTGGTCGAAGCGATTCAGGAGGCAGCCCAATCGTCGAACAGGTATCCCGACAGCGACGTCTATGACCTCACCAACGCCGTCGCAGAGCACGTCGGGGTCGATCCAGATCAACTCTGGTTTGGGGCAGGGAGCACTGGTTTGTTGGGCAGCATTGCCCTCTCCCTTGGGGGTCCGGCGACTTCTGCGGTGTACGCGTGGCCGAGCTTCGTCATGTACCGGATCATCTCCAGGTGGGCGGCGACCCAGGCGATCGAGATTCCCCTCGACTCGTCGCATGTCCACGATCTGGATGCGATGGCCGCCTCAATCACTCCCAACACGACCGTGGTGTATGTCTGCAATCCGAACAATCCCAGCGGCACGGTGGTGTCGGGCGACCGACTCGAAGAGTTCATCGACTCGGTCCCTGATTCGGCCCTTGTGGTGATCGACGAGGCCTACCACGACTTCGTCGCGGATCCCTCCTATCGGAGCATGCTGACGAGAGCGCCGCAACAGCCGAACATGGTGGTTTTGCGTACGTTCTCAAAGATCTACGGACTCGCGTCCCACCGTGTCGGCTATGCGGTCGGGAACGCCGAGCTGTTGCAGAGATTGCGGCGGACACAGGCACCGTTCACGGTCACGTCGGTTGCTCAAGCGGCGGCGCTTGCCTCGCTGGGCAACACCGACGAGCTCAGGCGCCGCGCGGAGGCAAACGCTGCCGGTCGCCGCCAATTGTTGGGTGCTCTCGATGAGAGGGACCTGGCTCGAGCCGATAGCCAGACCAATTTCGTCTATTTCTCCTTGGGCGATGACTCGCAGGAGCTGGCGAGGGAGTTCACGTCTCGTGGTGTGATCATCAGGCCAATGTCAGGAGGATGGGTACGAGTCACCGTGGGCACCGAACCAGAGAACCAGAGGTTTCTCGAAGCTCTCGACTCGGTGATGGAGACAATCACAGCCTGAGCGATTCCGATTTGGCTTCATCTTCTGATGTGGGCAGTATTTCCGCCCTGGCAAGACGGCTGCGAGGCAAGGCTCGGTGCCTGGTCGTGTTGGCAGACAGCTGTCTATCCGAGATTCGGAGTCTGTTGTGAAACCAATCATCCGCTTCTTCGCGAACGCTGTCGGCGCCAGGCCTTGGGTAGTCATCGGGGTCACGGTGGCGCTCAGCATCGTCTTCGCCCTCCTCACGATATTCGTCTCTGAATCGAGCATTGGGGGCCAAGAAGGCTTCTCGCCTGACAATGAGGAGATCCAGGCGATCGAGCGCATCGGAGAGCTCTTCGGCGAAGAGTCGAATCAGGTGGTGATGCAGGTCGTGGTCACCTCGGAGGCAGGCGATGTGGTGACGGCCGAAGGATTGAGCGCTGCGAACCGCGTCGTTGCGGACCTCCAGGCGAGCGAATACTCGGACGACATATCCGGGAACGAGCAGCAGCCGGGGGTTGTCACATTCATGGCACCTGTCCAGCAGGCCTCGGCCGAGCAAGGAATCGATACCTCCGGCTTCGACGACACGGCCGTCAAGCAGCTCTATTCACAGGCGCTCTCCCAGGCCGGCGATCAGTTGGGCTTTGTCGACCAGCTCGTCAGCGAAGACGGATCCGCAGGCTTGATTCTCGTCTTCGTCGACACCGCAGATGATGCCGACACACAGATCGAGCGCGAGGAAGGGATCGCCGAGATCGTGCGGGGCGCCGCAACAGGGGACGATATCGAGTTGCGGCCCTTCAGCTTCAATCTCTTGTTCACGGAGGACGCCGGATTCGAGGAGGAGATCGGACGCCTGTTCGGCTCAGCCTTCCTCATCATCATCGGGATCCTCCTCTTCGTCTTCTGGCTCAAGCCTCGAGGGGAGAACGCCAAGGTACGCGGGTCGGTGCGGCGAACTCTCGCCGACATGAGCCTGACCATGCTGACGATCGTCTTCGCCATCTTCTGGATGAACGGGATCGGTGCCTTGCTCCAGCAGCTGGGATGGATCGGCGCGTTCAACGAGATCAGCCAGATCGTCCCGGTACTCCTCATCGGCCTCGGGGTCGACTACGGAATCCACCTGACCTCGCGCTACAGGGAGGAGGTCGGGGAGTCGAAGCCGGTCGATGGCGGCATTCGGGCGGCCATCGGCACGGTAGGAGTTGCTCTTGCGCTCGCCACCGTCACGACGATGATCGGATTCCTGACCAACGTGGTCAGCCCAATCCCTGCACTCAAGGACTTCGGGATACTGGCTGCGGTCGGAATCGGCGCGTCTTTCATCTTGATGCTCACCTTCGTCCCTGCGGTCCGTGAGATCCTGGACAGGCGGGCGGAGAGCAGAGGTGAGCTTCCCAGGGAGGCGATGGGGGCGACGAGCGAGCGTCTCCTGCCCCAACTGATGGAGAAGACGGCAGTGCTTGCCGAGCGGGCTCCGATCTTCACCCTCATCGTTGTCGGGGGTCTCGGCTTCCTCGGATATCTCGGTCTCTCCAACATCTCGACAGAGTTCTCCTTCACGGATTTCCTGCCCGACGACTCCCCGACTGTCGAGACCTTCGAGATACTCGAAGCCGAGTTCGGTGGCGGATTTGGTGAGACGACACAGGTCCTGATCGAAGGTGATGTCGCCGATCCCGATGTGTTCAATGCCATCGCAGGGTCGACCGCCAACATGGCCGACACCGAGAACGTGCTGACATTCCAAACTCCCTTCGGTGAGCAGCCAGCAGTTGCTTCCCCGGTATCGGTCGTCAGGCAGCTATTGGCGCCAGGGGCCGACGGTGTACCTGCCAATCCCGAGTTTGCCCAGTTCGCTGTGCAGAACGGCCTCAACCCCGAAGACGGCACGATGAGCCCGAGTGCAGACGTGGCGGCCATCTATGAGGCGGCGGGCGAGATAGCACCGGCCCAGCTGGATGCGGTGCTCCACTACGAAGACGGCGAGGCCACCGCGGCGCTGATGGAGATCAGCACACAGGCCGGCGAGAACGAGGCGCTCGATCTGCGGGATGCCTTGGTCGAGGACACAGAGCCTTTGGCGGCGGCCGGCGTGACGGCAATTCCCACATCGCAGAACATCATCGGTGGAGTGGTGGTCGATTCCCTGTCTTCATCACAGGTGACCTCGCTGATCATCACCTTGGTGGCTGCGACCATCGTGCTGGTGATCAACTTCTGGTTCGAGAACCGTCGTCCCTTCCTCGGCGTGATCACGATCGCCCCGGTTGCGCTCGTCGTGCTCTGGACCTTTGGGCTGATGTACCTGAGTGGCATCCCGTTCGGACCTGTCACCGCAACCCTCACCGGGCTCGCCGTGGGAATTGGCGTGCCCTACACCATCCACATGGCTCGACGCTTCGAGGAAGACCGGTCGCGCTACGACGACATCGACGCTGCCATCCGCTCGACTACCAGGCACACCGGTGGGGCCCTCGCCGGCTCAGCATTCACGACGGCTGCCGGGTTCGGAATCCTGATCACATCGACACTCACTCCGTTCCGGCAAATGGGGCAGGTGACTGCCTACGCAATCCTCCTGAGTCTCGTGGGCGCCGTCCTCGTGCTCCCATCGATGCTCGTGCTCTGGGAAGGCTGGCATCGGCGACATGGCGATGCCGGCACGGAGACCCCGACGACCTCGGTCGTTTGAATCTGGCGGCCCATTCGCACGGGCACCTGAGGACGACCACAATGGGTGCAGGGCGGGGAGACTCAGTTTTCAATGCACTCATCACACGTAGCCAACGAAGCAGCAAGACTCAAGCCACTCGCCGAACAGGTCATGAGGCGTTACGACCTGACAGTGCGCGACGTCTCCCATCTGGCCACCCACTCCAATGTGATGTTTCGCGTCATCAGCGACGACGGCAGGCAGATGGTCTTGAGGGTGGGGACACCCGAAGCCAACACCCGGTCGAATCACAAGTACGAAACTGATTGGCTCGTCGCTCTGAATCGCGACACCGATCTCGACCTCGTTCGACCTCTGCCTACCGTCAGCGGGCGGTTCGTGACCGACGCGACAGACCCTGCCACTGGCCAAAATCGGCCATGCGTCCTGTTCACCTGGGTGCCGGGCACCCCGGTGGGCGTTGGCGCCGGCAGCTTTGCATATCGAATGATCGGGTCGATGTGCGCACAGCTGCAGAATCACGGAAAGACCTGGCTCCCCAAGGATCCCGCAGATCTCCGGCACTGGGACAAGGTCTTCTACTACGACGAGGCTCTGGACCCCGTGGTGATCTTCAACGAGCGCTACGACCACCTCTTTCAGTACCAGAGGAAGAGTCTCGTAGAGCGTTGCCTGCCGATCGTGGAGAAGGTCATCAAGGACACGTGGTCGTCGGGCGAGCCCCAAATAGTCCACGGCGATCTCCATGAGTGGAATGTCCACCTCGTCGGTGCCCGGCTCTACGCCTTCGATTTCGAAGATGTGATGATCGCCACTCCGGCCCAGGATGTCTCGGTCTGCCTCTATTCGTCGAGATCGGCAGACAGGGTCTGGGAAATCAGAAGCGCATTTCGTGAAGGCTACGAGGAACACGCCAGGTGGCCCGTCGAGGACGATGAGCAACTCGATGGCCTCCATGCGGCCCGGCAGATAATGCTGATGAACTATGCGGCGCGCACGCTGCCGCTCGAGGAGGCCATGGCTTACCTCGAGCGCGTCTTTCCCTGGCTCGAGAACTTCTTGAAGAAGTACAGCTGACCGGGTCTATTCCTATCGGCTACGGTGCATTCTCCCGGTAGCCATCAAGGAGACTCATGCCAGAGCTGCAGTTGTTCTGCACCATCAAAGCCGACCTCGGTATGAAGGTCATCGGCGATACCCCGGCGGGAATGCGCATCGACTTCCCGTTCGAAGGCGTGGCGACATCCGAACATTGGGAAGGGGAGCGGCCAGTCAAAGGAATCGACTATGTGACCGTCAGGAGTGACGGAAACATGGTGCTCGACATTCATGGTGTGATTGGCGAGAAGCGAGAGTCGGTGTCCTACCGCGCCATTGGCGTCTCGATCGCCAACCCCGATCGGTCGGCCAGCCCACGGGAGCTCATCGTTTTCGAGACGGGTAACGAGGACCTCGGCTGGCTCAACAACGAGATTGGCGTGGCGCTGGGCACCGGTGCTGAGGGGAAGCTCGACCTCGACGTTTACCTCGTCAAGGACTGATCAGCCAGCACCCGGATTCCTGTAGTCGGGTTTCCGCTTCGACAGGAACGCATCCACCCCCTCGGCATGCTCTGCGCTCTTGCCGAGTCGATCCTGCGCTTCCCGCTCGGCCTCCAACGCCGTGGCCAGGTCAACGTCAGAAGCATTGCGGATCAGGTGGCGAGTAGTCACCAGGGCATCCGTCGAGAGGTCGGCGAGGGCGGCAGCGACCTCCCGGGCTGCCTCTATCAACCGGTCCGGCGCAACGACGTCCACGCAGAGCCCCAGTTTCATTGCCTCATCCGCCTGGACCCGCCGGTTGGTCAACGTGATGTCCAACGCACGCGAAACCCCGAGATGGTGGGGCAACCACCATGTGGTACCGCTGTCAGGAGCCAGAGCGATCCCGGCGAAAGCCGACATCAGAAAGGCGTCTTCGCTCATGACGCGCAAGTCGCACGCAAGAGCCAGGCCCAGACCTGCTCCAGCAGCTACGCCGTTGACGGCCGCGACCGTGGGCACCGTGGCGTTCGCAATCGCATGAACAGCAGGATGGAAGGTCTCATCGAGGACCGTTCCGAGATTCGGCCCCTCCCTCTCGTAGCCGGCCGCGATCTCGCCCAGGTCGGCCCCGGCGCAGAACGCCTTTCCCGATCCCGTGATGATGGCCACACGCGCCTCGTCGGCTGCACGATCCATCGCACTCACGAGGCCTTTCGACAGCTCGGACGTGATGGCGTTGAAGGAAGCCGGCCGATCGAGAGTGACCAGGGCCACATCGCCTTCGATTTCGATTTTGACACTCATATGTCCTCCGGCGGCCAGCGTACTTATGCGGCGAGAAAGTCAGGGAATCCCGTGCGATTCGCCTATCGTTGAGGAATCGTCGCCATAACGACGACGTCAATCGTCGACCCTAAGGAGGGGCCGTGAACAAGTCTGAGATGGCAGATAAGCTCGCCAACAAGGCGGACATCTCCAAGACAAAGGCTGCTGAGATCGTGGAGCACATCTTCTCCACGAAGGATGGCGAGGGGATCATCGCCGTTGAGCTCGACGCGGGCCGAAAGGTGAACATCAGCGGGTTCGGGAACTTCACCCTCAAGCATCGCTCCGAGCGTCAGGGCCGCAACCCGGCCACCGGTGAGACAATCACCATCCCGGCCAAGAACTACGCCCATTTCTCAGCTGCGAAGGGACTGAAGGATCGCGTAGCCAAGTAGTCACAAGCAGTCCGAGTTGATGGCCCCGCCCAATAGGGCGGGGCTATTACTTTGGGCTCATGCTGGACCCTGACAGATGGAGCCCTCCCGTGGCCATTGCCCATCGGGGGAGCCGGGAGCTTTGGCCGGAGAACACCATGCCGGCTTTCCAGGCTGCCATCGAGCGGGGGGCACTTCACATCGAAACCGACGTGCGGGTGTCGGCCGACGCCGTGGTGCATTGCTTTCATGACCCACTCGTCGACCGAACGACAAGTGGCACCGGCCCGCTCAACGTCCACACCAGCTCTGACATCGAGGAGTTGGACGCAGGTCATAGACATGTGACAGCAGACGGTCCCGTGTTCAGGGAGACAGGGGCCCGAATCCCGACATTCGAAGAGCTCGTCACATCGTTCCCGGACGTCAGCATCGTGGTCGACATGAAAGAAGACGATGTCGTGGAGCCGTTGGCGACCCTCGTCAACTCGATGGGGATCGGTGAGCGCCTGATCGTCGGAGGGTTCTCGGATAGGCGAATCGCCGCCTTCCGCGAGCTGACCGGCGGCCGTGTGCCGACATCGACAGGACCGGCCGAGACGAGGATGTGGCTTCTTGCCTCGCGTGTTGGCCGCGGCTACAGCGGGAGAGCGAGCGCGCTCCAGGTACCGAGGCAGATGCGCGGCGTCAAGGTGGTCGATCAGAAGCTGGTCGATGCCGCACATTCCAAAGGGCTCCAGGTGCATGTCTGGACGGTCAACGAACCTGCCCACATGAGGGAGTTGCTGGAAATGGGTGTCGACGGCCTCGTTACAGACCGAATCGATCTCTTGTTGGATCTAACCGGTTCGTAGGTCGCTCGAGACCAGGCGCCCGCCGCGGAGGTCGAGGATTCGATCTGCGTAGGCAAAGGCGTCAGGGTCGTGGGTGGCTGCAATAACGGCAGTTCCCATCGCCGCGGCTTCTGAGATGAGCCTCCACACGAGATGGAGTCTCTCGAGATCCTGATGAGATGAAGGCTCGTCTGCGAGGAGTAGGGCCGGTCGCCGGATCAGCGCTCTCGCGATTGCTGCGCGTTGCTGCTCCCCGAGGGAGGCGCCGGTGGTTGGCCTGTCGAGAAGATGGGCGATCTCGAGCTTCTCGGCAATCGCATGAACGTCGTCATCGTCGTCGGCGAGCCGACCGGGCAACCCGATGTTCTCGCCCAGGGTCAGCTCAGGAAGCAGCCCAAGAGACTGAGGCACGACAGCGACGTTCTCCCATTTCGACGGCTCCTCGATTCCCCAATCGACTGTTCCGCGATCCGGCTCCTGCCACCCGGCGAGAACGTTGAGGAGGGTGGTCTTGCCCGATCCCGACCGTCCGCGGATGATCACGACCTCACCTGGCTCCACGCTCGCCATCAGGTCGTCGAGGACGACGACTTCTGTGTCGCCCCTCGAGAAGGTCTTTCCTATGTTGTCGAGCCTGAGTAACTCTGTCATTCCTTGATCGCTCCGTGCTCGATTCGAATCACCTTGTTTGCGACGTCCACTACCTCAGGGTCGTGGCTCGTGACCACCAGGGTGGCTCCGAGGTCCCGGAGCCGGGTCAGAGCCTCCACGGCGAGACTTGCCGACTGCGTGTCGAGCTCAGCAGTGGGCTCGTCGGCCAGGACCACATCGGGATCGCCTGTCACGGCGGCCGCCAGGGCGACGCGTTGCTGCTGGCCGGCCGAGAGATGGGCGGGGTGCTCGCCGGCAAGCTCCCCGATCTCCAGGTGATCGAGAAGGGACTCGTCTACCTCCGCTCTTCTCATCCGAGCCGCCAGCTCGAGATGCTCGAGCACGGTCATGTAGCCGAGCAGGTTGGCCGCCGGGTCCTGGAACACAAAGCCAATGTGCTTCTTCCGAAAACGACGCCTCGCCCTCGCCGATAGCCCGACGATGTTGGTGCCGGCGATTTCGACCGAGCCATGGTCGGGCTTGTCGATTCCCGCCATCACTCGTAGCAGAGTGGACTTACCGGACCCGGATGGGCCCGCCAGCACAGTCATCTCACCTGATCGAGCCGTGGTGTCTACGTCCCAGAGGGCCCAGACGAGGTCCTGGTCGGTTTGGTAGGCGCGACGGATGCCGCGGCATTCGAGAGTGGTTTCATTCCCCATGTCTGAGCAACTCCGATGTGTTTGCGGCGTCCGCTGTCCGTTGAGCGAGCATACCGGCGACCACCGTGACCAGGACGCCTACGGCGAATGCGATGGCCGTCAGGTCCAGGGCGCCGATCCACCGGGGAGGAGGTGGTGTCTCCTGCACGGCATCGAGCACCCTGTACAGCTGTCGTGCCGGGATTCGTCCGGCTAGAACCCCGGTGAGAACACCAATGAGAGCAAGAGCTCCGATCTCGAGGAAACCGGCAATCAGGTGCTCTCGTCTAGTGAGACCCATCCTCCTGGCCAACGCATAGGAGAGGTTGCGGGCTCTCTGACGCGTGTCTACATAGAGCAGGACGGCTCCTATTGCGATCAAGCCGGCGAGATAGGAGTAGATCTCCAGGAAGTCGAAGGTCCAAATCAGCGCAGCGAATCGGAGCTGGTCCAGAGTGGTCGCGGCTGCCGTCGTGAAAGCAAAACCTATGGAGGCGGCCTTCAACTCCGATTCGACTTCAGCCTCCGTCCTGTCCAGAGTCCACATGAGGTACCGGCTGCCGGGAAGTCGACCGTCGTCGTCAGCGAAGACTTCGACGAATCGGTCCTTGTCGACGACGAGGAGTGGCCTGCCGCGCCGGGCACCGGGGAACGATTCAATTTCGGCCACCACCTGTATAGGAGCGGCCGTGCTGCGGATGACCAGGTCCCCATCACCAATCGATCCATTGGCGAGGTAGGCGTCCAGCCCTGCTGGATTGGAGCTGTCGGCCAGGTCTCCGAGCACGGTTTCGAGTGGAATCTCGGCATGCTCCACTTCCCAGAATGCGCCGCGGGCGAAGTCGTCGCCGTCGATGGCGAGGACGTCGACTTGCTCACCGTTGAAGCTAGCCCGCTCGGTCTTTATGACGATGGTCGAGACTTCCTCGAGCGAGCCTGGAGGGGTTATGTCCCCGAACACCGGAGTCTGGATGTCGGCACCGATGAAAGTCTTTCCCTTGGCGTCGATGGTCGACGTGGCCGACCTCGTCAATGACGCCGAGTACACGAGCGTGGCCACCGGCAGCGCGGCGCCGGCGATCAGTGCGATGACGAGGGTGGGAGCGCTGACTATGCGACGTGAGGCGAGGTAAGTGGAGTGGCCCTTTGCCCCCATCCTCCGAATCACGGGGAAGAGTCTGATGACGACTTCGGCGATCAGCAAGACGCTCGCCGTGATCGTGAGAATGGGCAGAAGCAGCACCAGCGGGTCAACCGAGCCCACGAGCTGGTTCTCTTCGATGACGACCGCAGACTCGCCGATTCGAGCCCGGACCAATATGGCCCCCGCCACTGCGGCGATCATCACCGGGATTCGCCAGGCAAGGCTTCGTTTCGACCGCGGCTTGTGATCGAGTATCGAGCGAGTCCGGATGCTCACGATTAGCGCCACTGCCGTCAGCGACAGGGCGACGGCTCCGGCCACCGTCCAGATGGCGATGACGCGGGCGGTCGGGTCGACGTCGGGTGACGGCCCGATCCACGGAATCACCGCATTTGCCAAACCCCATCCGGCTGCGCCCCCGATGAGCATCGGGATGATGAACTCGAGCGTCGCCTTGAGCGACACCGCTCCGGGTCCCACGCCAAGTGCGGATAGATACTGGAGCTCGAGTTTGCGGCGGTCGACCCAGTATGAACCGGCGCCTCCGACAAGCGCGATCGACGCCAGCAGTACGACCGCGGCCAACGGGATGATCGATGTCTGGAGGGCGCTGGCGAGGGCTGTTACTCGCTGGGTGACTATGGGGAGGTCGGAGTGGATCCCTGAGCTGAGGAAGAAGTCGGGCAGGTCGAGAACGTCGACGATGCTCTCGTCCGCCACTCGAAGAGTCTCGGTGGCCTGTTCAGCCCCCGGGACCGTCAGATCGTCGATTGCTATGGGTAGCTCCCAGTTGCCGATCCCGCGGGCGTATGAGGCAAATACGCGCTGGAAGTGCTCGGTTCCGTAGTCGAAGTAATCGGTATCGACCAGGACTATCGGGGGTGGGAGATCGCCCATGATGTTGACTTCGAGGACTCCCTCCATCAGACACCAGTAAGGGTCGGAGATCTGGTCGTACAGGCCTCGATAGACGGCCTGCACCTCGAACTGGTAGAGGTCTCCCTGGATGTTGTACTCGATGATGTCGCCAGGGCCTGCAGCCAGGTCGCGTGCAGCCACATCGTCGATATAGGCGCCAGGGCCATGCTCGCCTTCTATCAGCTCGATGTGGTCCCGGAACTCGTCCCGTCCGGCGAACCGAATCGGGATCAGGAGGCCTTCTCCGGACGTGTTGCTGGCGGTGATCAGCCCGCCTTCCAGGTAGAGGCGAGGCGGCAAGAACGCTGGATCGTCTTTCGTCACCTGGGTCAGAGCCGCACGGCTGTCGCTGATCGGTGCGAAGTTGATGGTCTGCCCACCAAATGATGCCGGGCAGCGACCCTGAAGCTCTTGCTGAAGGGCTGCGCTCGAAGCCGAGGAGAGGAACAATGGCGTCAGTGCCGCGACCATCCCGAGGATGGCGGTCGCGGCAATCACAGTGATCAATACCGCAGGACGGCGAAACAAGAGAATTGGAGCACGCAGAAACGGGGGAGTTCTCAGCATCTACTGCTCCTCCCACTCGATCGTTGCCGGCCTCGGCGGCCTAGCTGGTCCGGTACAACTCATCCACGCCAGCCACGCATCGTAGAAGGGCTACCCTCCTGTCTGATGGTAAAAGCCCTGGCCCTGGTTCTGTTCGCGGTCGAACTAGGTGCGGGCTTCGGCACCGCCTCCGCTGAATTGGTCTCCACGTCTAGTAATGCCGTGGAGGTAGATATCCGTGTCGAAGTGGTCGAATCGGCGGAGTCGGTCATCGCTCATCTCGTCTTCGAAGACGAACCCGAGCTCGTGTTGCCCCTGTTGCAGCGTGAGGCAGGGGTGTTCGGCATACGCACCGAGCTGAAGCGGGTCAACTACCAGGTGGTCTTCGAGTTGCTCGGCCCCGATCCCCAGCAATCGCAGCCTCATTCTCTGATGGCGCTGGGGCTCGAGATCGACGGAGAGTCCGTCGGGACGACCACGACTTCCGGCCCCAGCAGCGAGGCCATCGATGAGGCGAGCAATTGGCTCTGGCTGGCCCTCGCTTTCGGGGCGGCAGCTTTGTCTGCGCTGGCGTTCTGGGTGTTGGGAGGCGACGATCAATCGTCGTCAGATACGGACTCGACCGGAGCCGACGATGACGAGAGCTTGGCCTGACGGGCTTCGGCGATTCGGGCGCTGTTCAGCCTGGGCAGGGCGTAGGCGTAGAGGAGAAGGTTGATCCCGGCGGCGGCGAGGAAGGGTATCCGCAGAGCCCATTCCCGTCCCGCCAATGGCTCCAGAGTGGCAACCAATACACCACCCAGGGTTGCGCCGATGGGCATCATCCCCCAGCCGATGAAGCGGTAGACGGAGTTGACCCGACCCAACAGCCTGTTGGGTATCAGTGCCTGGCGCAGTGAGACGGTGATGACGTTCCAGAGAACGACGAAGACCGACTGGATCGCAAACATGATCCACACGGCGATGCCGGAGGACGTGAGACCTATCACTATGAGAGTGAGTGCAGAAACGACGATCGACGTGAACAGAGATGCTCCCTGCCCAATGCGCTCGCTCACTTTCGAGGCGATGACCGAACCCAACACGCCTCCAGCGGCACCCGCCGTCAGCAGAATCCCGAACTCTGTCGCGTCGAGTTGCAGGATCTCCTGAGCGAAGAGGACCGCTGTCGCCAGTGCCAACTGGAAGGTCGCGTTGATGACCCCCAAAGCGATCGCCATGGGCCGGAACAGAGGATGGCCCCATAGCCACCGCACGCCCTCCTTCAGCTCCTCCTTGAAGTTCCGTGCCTTCGGCTCCTCACCAGGGTCCAGTTGGGGCCGGAAGCTGCCTGAGATCATGAAGAGAAGCGCAGCCGCAACTGCGAATGTGCCGGCGTCGACGAAGAAGGGGATCGAGAAAGCCACGGCGAGGAGAAGCCCTCCCAGAGGCGGGCCGACAAACGAGTTCATGACCATCTCGGCGCCCCACATGCGGCCATTGGCGCGTTCGAGGTTGTCTTCGGACACGATCGAGGGGAGGAGGGTCTGAGCCGAATTGTCTCTGAGCACTTCGGCGATGCCCAGTAGGAGTGCCGCCGCGTAGATCACTGCCAACAACATGCCGCTGTTCTCCGGCGGTGTGGCCGTGCCGGCTGCGATGGCATCGGGCGCCGAGAGGCCCGATTGTGAGAAGAGGACTATGAGCGCCACGCCGAGCGTGATGAGGAATCGAGCCACGTCCATCGAGCCGACCAGGCGCTTTCGATCGACACGATCGGTGATCACTCCCGCCGGAAGTGAGAACAGGAGCCACGGTATGCGGGTGGCGACACCGACCAGAGCTATGTGCAGAGGATTTCTCGTGACAGCCGATGCGAGCCACGGGTAGGCGATCGAGGCCACGCCGTCCCCGAAGTTTGAAATGACAGAAGCAGTCCAGAGCTTCCAATAGTTGAGTCCCAGCTTCTCTTTCATTCCTGATCCTCGATGTCCGGCAGATGTGGCCTGTCTGTGGGGTAGAAGGCGACCAACAACCCATAGGTCGTCTCGCCCGATCGCTCCTGACCCACGAACTCCTGGAGCAGCTCGCCCAGGCGAATGACCCACTCCTGGGCTCGTTGTTCGGGGATACGGGCGTACCTGATGGTGCTGACCATCGGGTTCTCTTCGACGTTGTTCACCGCAGCCTTCGCATAGTCCTCGGCTGCCGAGGTGAGGAAGTAGTCGGGGCTGACGTCGATGTCGGCGTCCATTTTCGAAGTGAGGAGAAACGTGCGCGCCGTGCGCCCGTAGTACTTGGCCTCGACAGCCCTGACCTTCTTGGTGCGGACGACCTGGATCAACCCGGCCTCCTCCATCACCTGGATGTGATGCCCGATGGTTCCCTTCGGCTTGGAGAGTGTGTCGGCGATCTCGCTGATAGTTGCTGCACGCTCGGTCAGGAGATCAGCAATCTCCATACGCGTCTCCTCGAAGAGCGCCCGAAACTGCTCGACCGACTCGAGGGCCATCGTCTCTTCGAGGGGATAGTCGGGTGTCTTATGGTCGGTCATTCCCGTATGGTCGACTATTCCCGACCATTTGTCAATACTTTGCTGGCGGACTTCGGTGTTATCGCGCGCTGGAGGTCATTCCTCTGTCGCGAACGGCGATTCCTCTCCGTCCTCTTGTTTGCGCTGTTCTTCTTTCACCGAACAGACGCCGGTCCGCCAGGGCTACCGCACCGGTGTTGAGCCATGAGGCGGGCTTCTTCCTTCCCCGGAGCCGAAGGCGTGCGGGGAAGGTGGCGGTCGCAGGATTGCGACCGCCGGAAGGGGAGTGAGATCTGCTGCCGTGGGATTGGGACGCGACCGATTCCACGAAGAGTCAGTGCCTCTTGGCCGCGCCGAGAGGTTTGAGTTTTCGGCTTGGCCGAGACGCTTCGGCTCAGCCTCTGGAGGGAGAAGGGGGACGGGACCTGAAATACAACACGCGAGCAGGTGTATGGTCGAGTGTGTAGCGACGATAGGTAGAGGATTGCGCCGATTCACCACTCTCATCGCCATCATCTCGATGATGGCTCTGACCATTCCCGTAGCCGCCGACCCATTCCCCACCTCCATCGACTTGCCGAACGGGATCAGCCCCGAGGGCATAGCCATTGGAGGCAACGACTTCTACACGGGATCGTTGGTGACCGGGGAGATCTACAAGGGCTCGATCCGAACAGGTGAGGGCGACTTCATCAACGATGCCGCCGACTTCGCCACACCACGCATGGCCGTGGGTATGGATCACGACAGCCGCGCCAATGCTTTGTGGGTAGCCGGTGGGTTGTTCGGCCAGGGGTATGTGTATGACGCTTCGAGCGGCGACACGATCTCAGTTCTCCAACTGACTACGGCGGAGGCGACGTTTGTCAACGATGTTGTTGTCACCCGGGGATTCGCCTACTTCACCGACTCGTTCCAGCCTGTCTTCTATCGGGTGCCGCTTGACAGCAGAGGGCTTCCCGCTGGTTCTCCCGAAGCGGTCGCGCTCACGGGAGACTTCGAGTTCATCGGCGATGGGGCCTTCAACTCGAATGGGATCGATGCGACTCCGAATGGAAGAGACCTCATCATCGTCAACTCGACGACCGGAGCTCTATACAAGGTGCACCCGCGAACCGGTCACGCCACTCTGATCGACCTCGGGGGCGATTCGGTGCCATCCGGCGATGGGATCCTTCTCGACGGACGCACCCTCTACGTGGTGCAGAACTTCTTCAATCAGATCGCCGTGGTTCACCTGTCTCACGGTCTAACGCAAGGGGAGGTCGCTGCGCCCATCACGAGTCCCGACTTCATGATTCCGACGACCATCGCCGAGTTCGGGCCGCTCCTTTACGCGGTGAACGCCCGATTCGACGTGGCCCCGCCGGGAGTTCCCTCCCCGGATGTGGAGTTCTCGATCGTCGGCGTCCCCAAGTAGCTCAGTCGAGGCGATCCCGCACGAGCTCGAGATCCTCGGGATAGGTGACTTTGACGTTGTCGGTGTCACCGGGGACCACGACGATCTCGAGGCTCGTGAAATTGTGGACGATGTCAGCCGTGTCGTGACCGACATATCCGGCCGCAGCAGCTGACCTGAAAGCCGCCTTGAGCTCCGGCCCCCAGAAGACCTGGGGCGTCTGAACCCGTATTGCTTTGGCGACTGCGGCCAGGCCGTCGCGGTAGACCAGCGGCCGGGCAGGAGGGATCCCGGGCACAGCTCCTCCAGACTCCATCGCCGCGCTGAAGAGACGGTCGATCATCTCCGGTTCGACAGCCGGGCGGGCCCCATCGTGAATCCCTATCAGGCGAGCCGGCCCCGTTGCAGCCAGGCCGAGAGCTTCACTCTCGGTTCGTGTCTCACCACCTGGGACGATGTCGACACCAAGTCCAAGCCCGTCGAGCCGATCGATGAGATCGTTGCGTGCTACGAGTACGCACTCATCGACCTTGTCGACCACTCGAGAAATCGTGTGAGCGATCAGTGGCCGGCCGGCGACCTCCTCCATGAGCTTGTCCGAGCCGAAACGTGATGAGGAGCCGGCTGCGACTACGACCATCGCACGATCTTTCATCGCGCCGAGGCTACTTTTCGGATATGGCACTGGCCGAGAGCATCTCAAACTTCCTACAGAGTGACCGCGCGAGGTGTGATGTCGACCATGCCGGGAATCTGACCGTCTGGGATGCCGAAGAGGACGGACCTGCCGTGATTGTGATCGTGGAGCCCGTCGTCGATGCTCTCAAGGAAGTCGTCATGGGCCGGATCGCCGGCTCCCTCGATCGAGAGGGCTTGTGGGAGGTGGCCGGGCTATCTGTCGACAGAGAGACGGCCGGGTCGATTCCAGATCATGTCGGCTCAACAGAGGGCTGGATCGATTACTTCCGTGAGATGGGCATTGCCATGGAAGTCATCGTGAAGACCGGCGGCCGCGAAGCGCCCAATACGTGAGCAAGGCGGCGATGCCGCTTGCAACCGCTGCACCTTGATACTTGGACTCATTGATGCGGTCGCGTAGCGAGACAGGAGAGTCGAAACGACGTATCTCCCAACCATTCTCGACCGCATGCGCCTCGAGCTCGGCGTCGGGGTTCACGGCCACCGGGTTCCCGACCAGCGCCAACATCGGGATGTCGGTGGCCGAGTCGCTATAGGCGTATGAGCGGCTGAGGTCGATCCCTTCGTCCTCTGCCAGGTCGGCGACCGCTTTGGCTTTGCCCGGCCCGTACGCGTACAGCTCTATCCGGCCCGTGTACCGCCCGTCCGCACCCACTTCAGCTCGTGTCGCTATCACCTCGTCGATCGCCAGGTAGCGGCACAATGGCCGGACGATCTCCTCCGGGCTGGAAGACACGACGATTACGCGCCGTCCCTTCCCACGATGGTTGTCGATGATCGCAAGCGCCTCGGCGAACACGAGGGGTGGCACGATCTGGCCGACTGTCTCCTCGACCATCTCGACTATCTCGTCCTGGTCCCAGCCTGCGGTCAGGGAAGACAACTCCTCCTTGACCCGCTCTAGCTGATCATGATCCGCACCGAATACCTGGTAGTAGGCCTGGGCGATTCCTGCTTTGACCAGAGTCCGGCGGTTCAGCAGGCCTGCTTTGAACAAGGGTTTCGTGAAGGCCAGAGTCGAAGACTTGGCGATGATCGTTTTGTCCAGGTCGAAGAAGGCGGCCTCAGTCACATTCTCAAATTAACTCGGGGAGGGCCGGACGAACCCCTTGTTCCCTATCGCGGCTCACCGTACCTTGCGAACATGGGGAGTTGGGGAAGGAACGTCATAGGGCTGAGCTCGGATGACTCGATATTGGCTTGGATAGGGCCCATCGGACTGGCTGCAGCTGCGGGGACGGGGCTGATCGTCGACTCGACCTCACAAGTGACCAGCCAACGCCGGTCCCTGGCCGACTGGGTCGAGGCGGGCCCGAACCTGGAAGAGCTCGCCCCGGGCAGGCGTGGCATCGCGTCGATACCGGCTGGGCCCATCGATGACGATCAACTGTTATCTGTTCTGCGGAAGCTGAGCAACAGCTGGCCCGCCGTCGTCTTGAGGCTGGAGCAGCCTCTCCCTGACGTGCCCACGGTGCCCTACAGACCGATACTCCCGGGGCTCCTCGCACCGGAGTCCGACGCAGTGGCTGTTTGGCAGCCAGCCTCTCAGGTTGGCAGAGCCCAAGTCAGCGGCCCCGTTCTGCCGACCCTTCGGAGACGGGACACGATTGGGATGGCCATGGGTCGGATGCCAACGAGCCGACGCTGGATCGCATCCTGGCGGCGGGTCTGGGAGATGCCATGGCGCTAGTGGACACCATCGCTTCGCAGCTTGCTCGCGAAGGAGCACGTGGCCCCGAACTGGCATTGAGGGCAGGTCGCCTACTGGAGATCGAGGCCCCCTGGGCCAGCCGCTCAGTCGTGAACGACGTCCTCGACCGTGTTGACGGATTGGGCCCACTCCAGGCGCTTCTCGAAGACTCGGAGATCACAGACATTCTCGTCAACGGCCCCCACGAGATATGGGTCGAGAGGGGCGGGGAGCTGGAGAGAACTGCGCGTGCATTCGAGTCGACTGCGAGCTTGATGGCGACTGTCGAGCGGGCGATCTCTCCCTTGGGTCTGCGCATCGACGCTTTGTCGCCGATGGTCGATGGGCGACTTCCCGACGGCTCGCGCATTCATGTGGCAATCCCTCCGGCCGTCGTCGGTCACCCTGTGATCGCAATTCGCCGATTCAGCCCCGCGGTCCGTCGTCTCGAGGAGCTCGTCGAAGCAGGAACGGTGAGCAAGCAGCAGGCGGAGGCTCTGGCTGGTGCCGTGACCGCGCGGCGAAACATCATCATTGCGGGCGGGACGGGCGCCGGGAAGACAACCCTCATGAATGTCTTGGCCGCGTCGGTCCCGCCCACTGAGCGCATCGTTACTGTCGAGGATGCAGCCGAGCTCGACTTTCCCGGCCATGTCGTCCGGCTCGAGGCGCGCCCTCCGAACGCAGAGGGGTTTGGCGAGATCACCATCCGGCAGTTGCTTCGCTCTGCTCTTCGGCTCCGACCCGATCGAATCGTCCTGGGCGAGGTGCGTGGCCCGGAGGCGCTCGATCTCGTGACGGCGTTGAATACTGGTCACAGTGGATCGATGTCGACGGTCCACGCCAACACGCCCGAAGAGGCACTCTGGCGGCTGGAAACCTTGGCTCTGCTCGATGGGGCCGCTTCATCAGAGGCGATTCGACGTCAGCTTCATGCATCTATCGATCTGGTTGTGCAGGTGGAGCGCACTTCGGGCGGCCGTCGTGTCTCCTCAGTTTGCCATGTCGACCAGGACGGCTCAGTCGAGGCCATCGATGATTGAGGCCCTGGTCATCGCAGCTGCTGTTTGGGCAGGGGTCGACCTGAGAGTCGTCGCGATCCTCGGCATCGCCCTCCTCTTTCCGATCTGGGCTCTCGGTGGAGTAGTAGCTCTTGTCTTGCGCAATCGCCGCCGGACCTCGACTCGACCTGCGGTCTTCTGCCACGCCGTCGCTCGCGAGTTGCGTGCCGGAGCGACCTTGCGATCGGCACTGCTTTCAGCTTGCGCCTCGGCCGGCATCGAACTCGAGGCGGATGGCGATCTGGTGGTGTCCCTGGCAGATCTCACCGGTTTTCTCGCACGTGCGCTTCCTGAAATCAGCGAGGAGCTCGTCGCGCTTGTCACGGCCGCCGATAAGTCTGGTGCTGCTTCGGCCGCCCTGTTCGAGGAGTTGGGCGACCTGGCGATGGCACAGGTCGAGCTCGATGAGGAACTGCGCATCGCCACGGCGCCGGCGCGAGCCTCGGCGCTGGTTCTCTTGGGCTTGCCTGTTGTCTTCATCGGCTATCAAGCGTCGAGTGGATCGCTGCCACCGCTCTTCGGTGGCGGGCCTCAATCGGCGATCGCCCTGATCGGTGCCGCCCTTGCAGCTTCTGGAGTCATCATCGGGTTTCTGATGGTTAGGAGGGCCCTGTGACGACCCTCCTTGCCGCATCTGTCGGCCTGGCACTGTTCGGTCCGGTAGGTGTCGGCGTCGCGGTGGTCGCATCGATCGCCCATTCACTCGTTCCGCGGCGCCGAGACGCGTTTCCGCTGCGGCCAATCCTCATCGTTCTGCTCGTGGAGTTGCGTAGTGGTGCGTCGGTTCTCTCGGCCCTTCATTCCGCAGCGCGTGCCTTCCCACAGCCGGCGGACCTGCAATCCGCTGTTCGGCTCGCGACTGTGGCGGGCCTTCCAGTCGCTGTAGACGAAACGCATGGATCGCTACGCACGCTCCTCGCCCACCTGGTGAGAGCACAGGCAAGCGGAAGCTCGGCAGCTGATGCCGTGCGGCGGATGTTGGAGTCCGACATCGCTCGGGAGCGGGCGAGCCGTCTCAACAGGACGAGGTCGTTGCCGGTGCGCCTGATGATTCCGATGGCGTTGCTAGCTCTCCCAGGAGTCGTGCTGATCTCGTATGGGCCGTTGATCCTGGACCTCCTGAGCGGCATCGTCGTCCCGTTCGAATAGTCCCGCATTTCCCCCCGCACCGGCCGGTTGCCGGAAGGAGAGGAGGCGTCATGCGCCAATGGACGAAGCTGATAACCATCATCCACGGTGAGCGGGGACAAGGGACCGTCGAGTACTTCCTGGTCATTCTCGCTGCCACTGCGCTGGCAATCATTGGATTGAACTGGTTGCAGTCAGGGAGCGGAGAGGGGCTGCTCGGCGGCCTGTTCGGGAAAGTCATTTCGTGGGTGGTCGGCAAGTTCTGAGGGACAAGGGCTCGTCGACCGTGGAATTCTTCCTGATCATTCCGTTGCTCTTCATCGTCCTCATTGCGGGGCTCCAGGTGGTGGCAGCGGCTCGTGTGAAGGTTGAGCTCCATGGGGCAGTCAGGGAAGGGGCTCGGGTGGCGGCGACGACGCCCGACCCCTCCCGCGCCGTTGACGCCGTCGTCGCTGCCCTCGACCCCGACATGGCCGCTACGACCCGCATATCTGTGACCAGGCCTGCGACTCCGGGACAGCCCGCCATCGTCTCCGCCCGTTATCTGCATCATGTCGACCTCCTCGTCTTCCCCGACCTCGCTTTCGAGATCAGCGCTTCGGCGTCCATGCGAACCGAGAAGTGACTGACCTGCAGCGGGGAAGTGCGAGCGTTGCGGTGGCGTTCCTAACCGGCGTTGTCGGGGCCGCCCTCCTCGCCCTGGGTTCGCTGGTAGCCCTCTACGGAGCCCGGATCCAGGTAGCGACAGCCGCTGACGCAGCAGCCCTTGCCGCCGCCGTCGCCACCTATCCGCCGGCAGGAGCGGGCGACCCGCTCGAAGAGGCCGCTCGATTCGCTGCGTCCAACGGAGCGAGTATCGAAGAGTGCCGCTGCCCGGTTGACGTCACGATGAGTGTGCGTGTCGTGGAAGTCTTCGTCGTCCGCAAGGTCACTGTCCCTTTGTTTGGTGAGATGTCGGTCCGCGCCGGGGCTCGCGCCGAGTTCGACCCCGCAGCTTGGCTCAATGGTTGATCAGAGCTCGTGCACCAGCTCGACTACCTCCCCCATCGCTGCCACCGCGGCCGTTGACTTGTCGGTCAGGTCACACCTCACCTCCGAGAAGCCCAACGCCTGCAATGACGCGAGGTACTCCGATATCTCCGAGGCCGTCCCTGAGACCGGTTGGCGGCCGTCGGGAGGTTCGAAACCCGGTGGCGTCACCGAGTAGACGTCAAGAGTCCGCTCGACCTCGTCAGGATCCCGGCCGACCTCCTCACATGCCTTCTCGAGGCGTGCGATGACAGGGCCCAGACTCTTCGGGAGGTCGGACAACGCCTCATCGAAGCTCCACCAGTTCCAGGCATCCCCATAGTGCGCGACGAGCCTCATCATCTTCGGGCCCGAGGCCGCAATATTGATGGTTGGTCCCCGCTTGTTAGGGCCGCGCAGCACAAGCTCGGCATCACCAACCTCGTAGAACTCACCCGAGAACCTGATTCGCCCTGACTTCAGGAGCTTGTGGATGATCTCTATTGCTTCTTCGAAGCGAGAGAAACGGTGATCGGGAGGAAACCCAAACTCCTCGTAGTCGTCACTGTTGCCTGCCCCGATGCCCAGGACGTATCGCCCGCCCGAGATCTCGTCGAGAGTTGTCGCTTGGCTGGCGAGAAGGGTCGGCTGGCGATATGGAGAGTTCACGACCGATTGCCCAAAGTCGATAGAGGTTGTCGTTGCTGCGATCGCGCCGGCTACCACCATCGATTCCCAGCATCCGTCGGTGTGGTTCTCCCCGCGGTACATCAGCACGTCCTCGAATACGAACATGTCGAAGCCCGAATCCTCTGCCGCTTTCGCAAGGTCACTAACGGACTGCCAAGACGGTTCGATCTGGCCCCCGGGCCTGCCATGCAACTGGGCGATGAGTCCAATGCGCATCCGGGCGACCCTAGTGAAAGGCTCTCCAGGTGGCCGCCTGCCAGCGATAGCATCCGGATGAATGGTCACCCGATCTGAAGTCATTCGCATGCTGGTCGAGCTCGCCCGACTCACAACTCTCGAGGAGGGGAGCCCGCAGGCCTTCAAGGTGAGGGCATATGAGTCGGCCATTCGGGGGATCGAGGGTTTCGGCGGTGACCTTTCGGAGGCATCGAAGGCCGAGCTCCAGAAGATCAAGGGCGTCGGAGGATCCACGGCGGACAAGATCATCGAGCTCCGGGAGACGGGGAAGGTCTCCAAGCTGGAAAGACTCAGGGAGAGCTATCCACCGGCGTTTGTCGAGCTCACCCGAATCCCCGGACTGGGCCCGAAGACCCTCAAGAACATCCGCAGCCAGCTTGGAGTCGAGAATCTCGAAGACCTCAAGGCCGCCATCGAATCGGAGAGGCTCCGGGAGCTTCCCGGGCTTGGAAAGACGTCCGAGGAGAAGATCGCCAAGGCCATCGAGCGTCTTGGCCTCCACGGCAAAGACAGGCGGACCCCCATTGCCGAAGCTCTTCCACTGGCACGAGTGCTCACCGATCGGCTCAAGACACTGTCCGGAGTCGTAGACGCGGTTCCATGCGGCTCTGTGCGCCGATTCGCCGAGACCATCGGTGATGTCGACATCGTCGCCGCGACAGACTCCCCTGAGTTGGTCCACCAGGCGGTAGTGGGTTGGCCGGAGGCCGTCGAGATAGTGGGCTCCGGCGACACCAAGACATCCATCCTCACTCGCGAGAGCTTTCAGGTCGACGTCCGAACGGTGACGCCGGCCCAGTTGGGCTCGGCGATCCTCTATTTCACGGGCTCGAAGACGCACAACATCGCGCTACGACAAAGAGCCATCGACCGAGGCTGGCTGCTGAGCGAGTATGGGTTGTTCGAGGGGGAGGAGGTCATCGCCTCTGAGACTGAGGAAACCATCTACGCAGCTCTGGGCATGACCTGGTCACCGCCGGAGATCAGGGAGGGGTCAGGCGAAGTCGAGCTCGCCGCCTCGGGCGACCTTCCCGAGTTGATCGAGCGGGACCACATTCGAGGTGACCTTCACTACCACTCGGACCGGTCCGGAGATGGGCGGGCCACTCTCGAAGAGATGGTGGAGGCAGCAGTCGGTGCTGGATATCGCTACGTGGCATTCACGGAGCACGGTGAGGACCTATCGATCAACGGATCGACACGCGAGGAGATGCTGGCTCATCGCGATCGAATTCGGAGCCTGCAAGAGGACTATCCCGACATAAGGCTCCTGTTCGGCTGCGAGTTGAACATCGGGCCCGATGGGAGTTTGGATTACGACCCCGAGTTCAGGCTCGAGTTCGACTACTGCGTCGCCAGCATCCACTCCCACTTCGACCTCGACCGAGACCAGCAAACATCGAGGGTCCTGATCGCCCTGCGCGATCCTGCGGTGAATGCCATCGGGCATCTGAGCGGACGCAAGATCGGTAGGCGCCCTGGTGCCGATCTCGACATCGACGTCATTCTCGAGGCGTTGTCGGTCACCGGAGTCGCCCTGGAGGTCAACGGCGCACTCGATCGACTTGATGCCAGCGCTGAGGTAGTCCGCCAGGCGATGCTCGGCGACGTAGACGTCATCATCGACACCGACTCCCATCACCCATCCGATCTCGTGCGTATGGATTACGGGATTCGGTACGCACGACGTGGCTGGGCGACCAGAGACCGCGTGGTGAACGCAAAGGAGCCTGAAGACTTCATGTCCTGGGTCGGCATGAGACGTGGCTGATACGGCCTGGGGTAGGTTGGTCGATATGGCGCGGATCTATGTGGTCACCAAGGGCACCCGGCGAGTGAACAAGTTCACAATGTGGCTTGCCCGGCGCGGTTTGGGCCGTCAGGTCGTGCTCACCACGACCGGGCGCCGGTCGGGAGAGCCGCGATCGGTTCCTGTCTCACCGCTCGACATCAAGGGCACCGGCTACATCGTCTCCCCATACGGCGAGGTCTCGTGGGTAAAGAACGTGCGTGAGAACAAGAGTGTCCACCTTCGTCAAGGCCGTCAGAGCCGGGACGTGACCCTCGCCGAGGTTCCTCCAGGAAGGAGGGGGGAGCTCCTTCACCAATACTGGAAGCAGGAACGGATCACCAGGCCCTACTTCGACGTGCCGTCCGATCCTGACCCCTCAGATTTCGCCGCCGTGGCGGAGCAACACCCCGTCTTCAAGATCGTCACCTGACCTCGCAAGCCCGCCGATGCCGGGTTGCGGTGACCGAAGCCCCGCGAATCCGATGCTTGTAATTTGATCCAAAACCGGGGAAGCTGTGCACCTTGGCGACATCAAAGGAGTCCAGTCAGGTGGCCAGCACCTTCGTCCTCGACACATGTGTCCTTCTCGCCGACCCCCGCTCCGCACTTCGATTCGACGAACACGATGTCGTCATTCCTCTCGTTGTCGTCGAAGAGCTCGATCGCAAGAAAACGCGAATCGATGAGGTAGGGGCCAATGCTCGGGCTGCCATCAGGCTGTTCGAAGAGCTGGGAGCCAGCCGCGACGGTGGGCTCCGCGACCCAGTAGATCTTCCCGGCGGTGGTTCGCTCCGAATCGAACTGAACGGGATCACATCCGATCGGCTCCCGAAGGTCCTGGATCCGACCACGCCCGACCACCGGATCCTGGCGACATGCCTCAACATACCTCCCTCCCAGTCTCCGGTCCTCGTGACGAAAGACGCCGCCCTCCGGATCAAGGGAGCCCAGCTCGGAGTGCCAGTGCAGGACTACCGGGCCGATACGGTTCCGGTTGAGCAGCTTCACTCGGGCGTCGTCGAGATGCGAACGGACGGGATGACCATCGACCGTCTCTTCGAAGAGGGAAAGATCGAGCTGTCCGGGATCGACGCGATGGTCAATCAATTCGTCGTGCTGCGAGAAGGTACCTCCCGATCTGCGCTCGCCAGGGTGATCCAATCCGAGCCCACTCTCGTTGTTGAGCGGGTGCCGACCCATGTGAAGGCCTTTGGTGTCGAGCCGAAGAACCTTCGCCAGACGGTGGCCCTGCATCAGCTTCTCGATCCCGACATTCCGGCCGTCTCGGTGATGGGGATGGCGGGAACCGGGAAGACCTTCCTTTCCCTGGCTGCGGCGCTCGAGCAGGTGCTCGAGCAGGGTCGATATCGCAAAGTGTCTGTATACCGTCCGCTCGTGGCCGTTGGCCGGCAGGAGGTGGGCTACCTGCCGGGGGATCTCAACGAGAAGCTCGCTCCCTGGATGGCAGCGGTCTATGACAATCTGTTCGCGCTCTTCTCAGATGCCGGCGTGGATGGAGCTAGAGGAGCAATCGATGAGTTGGTCGATCGCGGTGAGCTGGAGATGGCGGCCGTGACCTACCTGCGTGGCAGATCGATCACAGGAGAGTTCGTCATCATCGATGAGGCGCAGAACCTGGAGCTGTCGACGTTGAAGGTGATCCTGACCCGGATGTCTCGCGACTCGAAAGTGGTGTTCTGTGGTGATCTCTCGCAGGTGGACAACCCCTACATCTCGCCGTTTGGGGGTATGGCGGCCCTCATCGAGAAATTCAAGGGCTCACCTCTCTTCGGCCATGTCACTCTCGAGCGATCCGTCCGCTCGCCACTCGCTGAGATGGCCGCAACGATTCTTTGATCAATCCTCAGAGCCGAGACCCGAGAAG
>ERZ869936.681-NODE-681-length-29392-cov-3.878242_pt1 | contig 29392 bp, 12 predicted proteins | sample MGYA00520876_ERZ869936 | MGnify/ENA primary metagenome ERZ869936 (study PRJEB32218, sample SAMN09650985) | biofilter metagenome | isolation source: enrty point of leading RO module | place: Saudi Arabia: Thuwal, RO plant located on Red Sea | collected 2016-02-17 ... | reverse complement strand
CCAACTCGAACAATTTGACGGTGCCTGCGGAAATCCGGTTTTTTGGAACCCGCCCTGAGATTGAATGGCGGGCGGTCACCACCAACAAAATTTCCGGGTTGGTCACTACAAATTCCCTGTATTTGAGCGACTCATTTGGTTTCAACACCAACTTGAGCGTGGTTCCGGTGTTTTCCACTTCACCGTTGCAGCCTAAGGCAACATACCGGCCCTTTAACTACTCCATAACCCGTTCCAATCCGTTTTTCACTTTTGGAGACACTGGCGTGGATTTCGATCCGGCTTTGGTCAACTTCGGCAGTGGTTCGTACGCGGCGTGGGGTGCCAAGATTGCGCCGACGAGCGAGCAGGTGTTCACCAACATTCCCGGCGCAGGCCCGACGAACATGCCCGGCCGCATCGAAATCATCGCAGAACACACGCTCGACATGGCGGGAGCCAGGATTGACGGGCTGAACTATCTCCGGTTGATGGCAACCAATCATTTTATCGGCAGCAGCAACGCGAATGTCATTGCGCCAATCAGCGATATCAACCTTTGCAGCACCAATGGCTCGTTGGTGATCTCCAACGTGTTGTCTCCGGTGGTTCCTCGGATCGTGGGCGACATTTTCTGTTGGAGTGCCCGCGCGACCAACGGCACTACGTTCACAGCGCCAAACGGCCTGCCTGCGCAGGTTCGGTATCACATTCTGATGGTGGACAGCCGGCTGTTCCCGGATGTGCAGCCTGTCATCCAGGATTTGACCCTTCGCAGCAAGGGAGCACCCGGCGGCATTAACAGCGTGACTGTTGGCGATGTGTTGAATGTACAAAGGGACTTTTTGATTGAAGCCGAGCAATTGACCATAACCCGTCACGTGGTCACCAACACGGTGGTGATTCCCAATCCGCCAAATCCACCGTCGGTCATTGAAACGGTGGTGACCAACAGCATGGGCGAAATCAACTTTGGTTCGGATATGATTGTCTGGTCCACCAGCCTGCCGCGGCTTCAATACCTCACCAATCACGGCCGAATTGCCGCTGGCAACGCTGCTTATTTCGGCGGCGCACGCCGTTCGCCGTTTTTCAATGTGCCGTTCGACGAGGCGTATCGAACCTTTATCAACAGCGGTTTGATTTCCGCGCACGGGCTGCTTATCTGGGCGGATGTGTTTCAGAATTCAGGGAATATTTCTTCAGGAACAGGCCCGCTGACCTTGCAGGCCGGTTCCGTGGTAATGACCAATGATGTTGCGCCGGTTGTTTTCAGCGCACCTAACGGAGACCTGACAATCACTGCTTCGAGCATGGTCGCATCCAATTTGATCATGGAGGCCGGTCGGAAGCTGTCGCTTTCTGTTACCGGCCTGCTGACCGATGGTGGTTTTGCCGCAAGCAACACTTGGCGCTGCGGGGATGGCTTTGACCTGCTGGTGAAGCCGGCAGCGGGGGATTTGCTCGGGACGATTGTCACCAACGTGGCATTTGATTTGACGGACGTGATCAACACGTGGGCTGGCGAAGATCGCGGTGCCAACTCGTCCGGATTTTCTGACAACGCAGCGCTGAATCGCCTGGTGCTGGATGGTGGGTTTTTCAGTCGCTTCACCTTCCGCGGGGCGACGGGCGCCAACGCGCTTTACGTGGACTTCCTTGAACTGCAAAACAACGCCACGAACTTTGCCTCAGCCATCCAGATTGACCCGGGCATGACGGTTTATTTTGCCAACGCCAACATTTCGCCCGACAAGCTCAATTCCCACCCCAGCGGCCGGCTGGTCTGGGTGCAAGGCTTTGCGGGGCCCAACAGCACGACCGTGGTGCCATTGCGCAGCGGCGGCAGTTTGACCATCAACAAGGCGCTTGCTGAAAGTTCCTCGATTGACTCGGATGGCGATGGCGTGCCAAATAAATTTGACGCGTTCCCGTTCGACGGGGCTGTGGTGAACGCAAGCCTTGCGGGATCCATTCCCGCCCCTCAAACGCTCTTGTCGTGGAGCGCCGCGTCCACCACGGTGTATATCGTGGAATGCTCAACCAATTTGACGTCCTGGCAGTTTGTGACCAACGTCACATCCGGCAGTTCGGCTGGTGTCATAACGATTCAATATCCGGTGTCTCCTTCGGGACGCTGTTACTACCGGGTTCGTTATTCTCCTTGACCCGACTTCAGTGCGGACGTTTTAACGATATTTTATGCGCATATTGCCAACGACAGTAGAAGTGCGCCCTTTGGGGCGCATTGGCCTGGCAGGTTTTGTCCTCCTCGCAGCTATCTTTCTATTTGCAGGAAATTTAAGGGCGCAACCCGTCAACGATAATTTTCTCAGCGCCAAGGCGATAACCGGCGCTTTGGGAACCGATGCCGCATCAAATGCGGGCGCCACATCCGAGGCCAACGAGCCCGCTCACGCAAACCAGCCCGGAGGAGCCTCCGTCTGGTATCGATGGACGGCACCACGGGACGGCCTGATGACGTTCAGCACGCTGGGCAGTTCCATTGACACGGTCCTGGCGGTTTATGGCGGAACGACATTGAGCGGCCTGGTGCCGTTGGCCGCCAATAACGATGCGGTTATAAATCCTCCGACCACGGACAGTCTGGTCCGCTTGTCGGTGGTTGGCGGGACGACCTATTACATAGCCGTGGATGGGTATTTTGGAGAAGAAGGTAATTATGTGTTCAACTGGGCGTATGAGTTTGCCGGGGAATTTCTTTTTACCAGTTTTTTTCATTCCGGAAGCCTTCAAAATGTTTACGAATACAGCGAGACCGAGGGATTTCGCGGTGCCCGAATCACCGTGACCCGGCGGTTTGGCTCATCTGGACGGGTGCTGGTGGATTATGCCACCAGTGACGGAACCGCAGTCGATGGCCCTGATTACACGGGAGATAACGGGACACTGGTTTTCAACGACGGTCAAATGAGCGCCACCATTTTGATAAGCATTCAGAATGACGGGGGCACACCACAAGCGCCACGAGAGTTTACTGTGACGTTGAGCAATCCGAGGTTGGATTCGAATGAATCTACCGAAATTGCCCCGCCAGTCTTGAATGCGACGGATACCACGGCGGTGAGGATTCTCGATGTGGACGTTGGGCCAAGCGATGACACCGGCGACCATGCCTTCATTTTTAATTTCGACAGGCGGGTTTACCGGGTGCAGGAAGATGTTTCCACTGGAGTGGTTCGCATTTTTGTGAATCGAACCGGCACCAACACCGCTGCGACCTCCATCAGCTACCGGATCAACTTTGGGCCTGGCGCCAATCAAAACAACACCTTTCAATTGCAGGCGGGTTCGGATTACGCGACGCCGGACGTGGATTATGCCATTCAAACCAGTTCACTCAGTTGGGCCAGTGGTGATATGTCGGCCCAGGAAATTCAAATTCCCATTCTGAACGATACTTTGCCGGAATTTAATGAAGATTTTCTTATTCAGTTGTTTGCGCTGCCTACCGATGGTGTCTTGGGTTACGTCAGTCAGGCAACGGTGACTATTCTGGATGAAGACCAACCAGCCGGCGCGATCGACCGGAACCATTTACAGGACAATTCCTTGAGCACCAGCCCGCCCTTGAATGCCACGCCCGGCGCCAATCGCACGGTGTATGCCGTGGCAGTGCAACCCGATCAAAAGACCGTCATTGCCGGGGAATTTACCTCATTCAACACCACGCCCCGGAATCGCATCGCACGGATGAACTTTAACGGACAGTTGGACACGACCTTCAACCCTGGGTCGGGCGCGGATGGCTTTATCTCCAGTTTGGCGCTGCAAACCGATGGAAAGGTAATTGTCGGAGGCGGCTTCACTTCGTTCAACGGCCTGTTTCGAGGCGGCATTGCGCGATTGAACGCCGACGGCAGCGTGGACACCTCGTTCAAGCCCGGCACGGGCGTGGATGGCATTGTTTGGGCAGTGGCCGTGGATCCTAATGGGAAAATTATTATTGGCGGCGATTTTACAACCGTCAACGGCACCAACCGGGTGAACGTGGCCAGGTTGAATCCGGACGGTTCGCTCGACACGGCGTTTGACCCGGGGCCGGGGCCCGGGGGTGCCATGGTCGGTGTGGCCGCAAAGTCGGATACCTCGTTACTTATTGTCGGCGAATTTCTTTCCGTAGCCGCTGCCCCCAGAAGCGGTGTCGCCCGGTTAACACCTTCCGGCGCGGTGGACGCCACTTTCGAGCCCGGTGGAGGAGCCGATGACACTGTCTTTGCGCTGAAAATACAGAATGACGGACGCATTCTTTTGGGCGGCGCATTCAGAACTGTGGACCTGAGGGAGCGGCGAGCCATTGCCCGGTTGAACACAGACGGGTCATTGGATTTGACGTTTAATCCCGGCACCGGCGCGAACGACACGGTCTATGCCATTGAGCTTCAAAATGACGGCCGAATTTTCATTGGCGGCATGTTTACCAGGGTGAATGGCACGGTGCGACGCGGCATCTGCCGTCTTTACTCGGATGGATTGGTGGATACGACCATTCTGGACACGGCCCATAATGAATTCGCCGGGCTGCATAACATTTATTTCGACTCGGACAGCAGCCCGCGCCCATTTGTGTTTGGCGTGGGTGTCCAAAATGATGGTGGCGTGTTAATTGGCGGTTCATTTTCCCGTGGGGGTGGGGGACGAGCCCGCACTGACGTGCGTCCCCGTATGAATGTTGCCCGTCTAATCGGCGGGGAAACGCGGGGCTCCGGCAATATCGGATTTGAGTCGGACAGCTACACTGGTGATGAAAACGGTTTCGGCACCTATATCACTCTAGCCCGGCGGAATGGGGATTTGGGAACCGTGGCCGCCGCGATTGCTGTCAGGCCTTTTTCGTCTGGGCCTGGCGTGGCGGAGCCCGGTGCGGATTTTTCGTTTGATGCCGCACGCTATGGCAATCCCTTTTGGAGATCATCGATCAACACACTGGGGATTAATAATACGAGAATGATCAGTGACGGCATATCGGGTCCAAACAATGCCACTGTGAATATTAATGGACAAAGCGTTCCCTCCGGTTTTGACGACGTGTTTGTGGATATTGCCATAGATGGAATCATTGAGGGGGATGAAAGTCTTGGCTTGGAATTGGTCGCCCCCCACAGCATTGACTGGTTCTCCTTGGGTGGCCAAAACATGCCTTTAGGGGTTGCCTTGGGACGTTCCAAGGCCACGCTCACCATTGTGGACAGGGATTCACTGCCGGGCAAATTAAGCTTCAGTTCGGCAAGCTACGCGGTAAACGAAAACGCCACCAATGCAACGATCACTGTTGTGAGGACCGAAGGCAGTTCCGGGACGGTGACCGTCCGGTATGAGACCAGCGATGGAACGGCGCGCTCAGGCCAGGATTATACGGCCAGGGCCGGAACTTTAACATTTGGTCCAGGCGTGACCAACCGCACCTTTACCATTCCCATTATTAACGACTCCGTTATCGAGCAGGATGAGACCATTAATTTGCGTTTGTACAATCCGACCGGTGGAGCCAGCCTCGGGTTGAGCAACGCTGTGGTGACCGTGATTGACGACGATTTGCTTTCCGGCCGAGTTCAATTCAGTGAAGCCCTCTACAAGGCAGATGAATCCGGCTTAACGGCAACCATCACGGTGACGCGCACCGGCGGCAGCCTCGGGGTTTTGTCGGTTCAATTTGCCACAAGCAACCTGACGGCCATCGGGGGCAATGATTATGTGGCGACCAATAGCGTGCTGACCTGGAATTCCGGTGACAACACACCCAAGACATTCACGGTTCGCATGTTGGACGACGGGGTTGTCGAGGGGGATGAAACGGTCGGCCTGCATTTGTTTAATCCTTCGGTTCCGAACGCGCTCGGGTTGCAGGCTACAGCGACGTTAACCATTGTAGACGATGATTTTTTTGGCACTGTTCAATTCATTTCGGGCACCTTCAAAGTGAATGAAAATGCCGGATGGGCGACCGTCATGGTGACACGGACCAACGGTTTCGCTCAGACCGTTTCGGTGAATTTCCAGACTATCAACGGCACGGCAAACACATCACATTATACGCCGACGTCGGGCACCTTGATTTTCGGCCCTGGGGAAATGTCCAAGACATTTGACGTGCGGATTCAGGATAACCCGTTGGAGGATGGAAACCGATTCCTGACTTTGCAGCTTTCCGGGGTGAATCCATCCGGCCAATTGGGGGCTCCGGCTACGGCCATTTTGACCATCGTGGACGACGAAACCTTTAACGAGCCCGCTGGGTCGCTGGATACCTCCTTTGGTCCGGCTTCCGCCAATAATTTTGTCCATGCGCTGGCATTGCAGGAGGACGGCAAAATTGTGGTCGGGGGCGACTTCACTGCATTGAACGGATTCACCCGAAACAGGATTGCCCGCATCAATGACGATGGCACCTTGGACACCAAATTTTCCTCAGCCTCGCTTGGGGCGAATACCTCCGTCAGGGCGGTCGCACTTCAGTCCGACAAGCGGATTTTGATCGGGGGCACGTTCACGATGGTGAACAACACCAATCGCAACGGTATTGCCCGACTCAATGCGGATGGCTCGCTGGATGGCACCTTCAATCCAGGCGCCGGCGCCAACAATCATGTGTTTGCGGTGGCGCAGAATCGCGTGAACGGAACGAATGTTCTCATCGGCGGCGCTTTCACATCTGTGAATGGCGTTGCGCGTAATGGCATCGCCCGTTTAAGCGACACCGGCATGGTGGACTTGAATTTCAACCCCGGCCTTGGCGCCAATGGCCCGGTTTACGCCATCGCCATCCAGCCCGATGGCAAGGTTCTTGTGGCGGGCGATTTCACGTTGTTCAATGGCGTGCCGCGAAATCGCATTGTTCGACTGAACGCCAATGGTTCTGTGGATACCTCGTTTGATCCGGGCAGTGGCGCCAATGCGATAGTTCGGGCGCTGGCTATTCAGGTGGATGGGCGCATTTTGCTGGGGGGAGCCTTTACCAGTGTCAACGGCACCGCTTTGAACCGGATTGCCCGGTTGAACAGCAATGGCTCGGTGGACACCGGCTTCACTCCCGGTGCCGGGGCCAACGATGCGGTGTATGCCATTGCCGTGCAACTCGACGGGAAAATTCTTCTTGGCGGTGAGTTTACCCAGGCCAGCGGCGTGACCCGAAGCCGGATTACCCGTCTGAAGCCCGACGGCACAGTGGACCCGACAATCAATTTCGGGTTGGGCGCAAACAGCTTCGTTTCCGCGTTGATTCTACAGGCGGACGGGAAAATTGTGTTGGGAGGCGGCTTCACCTCGTATGACGGTGTGTCGCGGCCTTGTCTGGCTCGTGTTTATGGGGGGGCTATGGACGGAGTTGGCAAAGTTGAGTTTGCTGCGCCGAACTTTTTCGTCAATGAATCCGCCACGAACGCCACGGTCACTCTGCGCCGCCGCGGCGGGACCAAGGTGGACCCGCAGGTGGGCATCAACCTGATTGATTTTGCGACCAGCGACCTGACGGCTTTGTCCGGGTCAGATTATATCGGCACAAATGGGGTGGTTGATTTTCCCGAAGGTGAAACCTTCCGGACAATCAGTGTTAGGATATTGAATGATGACCTGATTGAAGACGATGAGACGGTGTTGATGACGCTATCGTCTCATCCAAATCACACGATGTCGCCCGGCAACCAGCCGTTTGCAACCCTGACCATTGTCAGCGATGACAGTGCCATCAGTTTCGAGAGTGACACCTTTCGGGGAGCTGAAAATGCAGTTAACGGAGTCATTCCAGTCAACGTGCTCCGTGTTGGCAGCAAACTGGGAACCGCCACTGTTGACGTATTCACGACAGGAAACGGCACCGCGACCAGCGGGGCGGACTATCAATCAATCAACACAACACTGACTTTTGCCCCGGGCGAAACACTCAAGACAGTTGCCATCCCGGTCACGGATGACGCGCTGATCGAGGGAGATGAGTCATTTGATGTGGAATTGAGCAACGCTAACGGCGCTTTTCTGCTTCAACCCATCACAGCCACAGTCACGATTGTCGATGATGATTTTGGCCCAGGCTTTATCGCCTTCGCGGCGCCGGGTTTCAGCGCGCTGGAGAACGGTGGCAACGCGGTGGTCACGCTTATTCGCACCAACGGCAGTGCCGGTTCGGTTTCCGTTTCCTATGCAACCAGCGACGGCTCGGCGGTGGCAGGGGTGGATTATGTTGCTTCCAGCGGGATGGTCACATTTGGCGACGGCGAGACTTCGAAGAACATTCTGGTGCCTGTGATTGACGACGCCGGGGCGCCATCTGCCCAAGGCAGCCGCGTGTTTACTATTGCGCTTTCCAATCCTGCAGGCGGTGCGACCCTTGCCGCGCCGCTAACAGTCCCGGTCACCATATTGGACAATGAAATCGGCATCCGGTTTGCCACATCAGCATTCGTGGTCAACGAGGGCGGGACAGTTAATGTGACGGTGCTGCGTGAAAATGTGACCAACAGTGCGGTGACGGTCACCTATCGCACTCAGGATTTGCCGTTGGGCGCTGTGGCGGGAGTGGATTACGTCGGTTTGACCAACACGCTCACTTTCCTGCCGGGTGAAACAGTCAAGACCTTTGCCATCACTTCGCTGGAGGACAGCGATGTGGAAGGTGACGAAGCCTTCCAAGTGGTGCTGTCCAATCCGACAGGAGGCGCGTTCCTGGCAACGCCGTCTACCGCGTCCGTGACCATCATCGACAACGACTCGGCGTTTAATTTTTCCAGCGCTGCTTATTCAATCAGCGAGGATGGGAGCAACGTGACGGTCACGGTTGTCCGCACCAATGGCAACACCGGGACCGTTTCGGTTAAATTTGCTACAAGTCCTGGTTTGGTGAACCCCGCAACGCCGGTTTCCGATTACATCTCCACCAATGGCACACTCACCTTCCTGGATGGAGAAACCGTGAAGACCTTTACGGTTCAAATTGTTGAAGACACGGCGGTGGAGGGTGACGAAACGGTTTGGCTGACATTGTCCGACCCGAGCACAGGCACTCATTTGGGACCAGTGAACACGGCCGTGTTGACGATTCTGGACAACGACGCAGGACTGCGGTTTTTCGCCTCGACCTATTCGGTCATGGAAAACGGCGTGAGCGCTGTCATCACCGTCGTTCGGACAAATTTCACCAACAATCTTGTTTCGGTGGACTACACGACCTCGGATGGCACGGCGGTGGCTGGCCAGGATTATCAGGCCGCCAGCGGTAATTTGGTGTTTCAACCGGGTGAAACGAGCAAAACTTTCGAGGTGTTTGTGATTGACGACACGCTGGAGGAGGGGAACGAAACCGTTCTTTTGAAGCTGCTAAATCCCGTCGGTTCGGCGTCCGTGGTCAGTCCCAGCGCCGCGACACTGACAATTATTGACAACGACGGCAGCATCATTGCGCCTGCCGGATATCAGTTGCTCTCGGAGAGCAATGGTAATGGCCTGATTGACACCAACGAAACCGTCAGCCTGCTGTTCGCGCTTCGGAATACCTCGTCAAACAGCACGACCAATCTGGTGGCCACATTGCTCGCAACCAACGGCATTGCGTCCCCCAGCGGGCCGCAGAGCTACGGAGTCTTGGCTGGCAACGGATCATCGGTTTCTCGTCCGTTCACCTTCACCGGTGTCGGAACCAATGGCGCCAGGATTACGGCAACCCTTCAGTTGCAGGACGGGGCCACCGATCTGGGCAGGGTGACATTCACGTTTGTCCTGGGAACCAACACGACCCGGTTTGCCAACACCAATGCCATTATCATCAATGACAACGCGCCGGCAACGCCTTATCCGTCGCCCATCGTGGTTTCCGGCATCAATGGCAGCTTGACGAGTTTGACGGTCACCTTGACCAATATTAACCACGCCTTCCCGGATGACATGGATGTGTTGCTGGTGGGGCCTGCTGGACAAAGCGTCATGCTGATGTCTGATGCCGGCGGCAGCATGGTCAATCCCCTTAACAGCGTGACGCTGACATTCAGCGATGCGGGGCCCTTTTTGCCGGACGCAGCTCAGATTACTTCGGGAACATATCGACCCACGGATTGGGAGACATTTGACATATTGCCGCCGCCGGCACCGGTGCGCCCTTATTCCTCCAGTCTCGGAGTGTTCAATGGAAGCAATCCGAACGGGGTGTGGTCATTGTATGTGGCTGATGATGTGGAATTGCACTCGGGAAATATAGCCAGAGGCTGGTTCTTGACGATGACGACATCCAGCCCGCTGGGGTCATTTGTGGATTTATCGGCTGCAATCAGCGCCACGCCCAGTCCGGTGATCGTCAGCAATAATCTGACCTTCTCCATCCAAGTGACCAATCACGGCCCTTCGACTGCGACGGGTGTTGTGTTGACCAACACGCTGCCCGCCGGGGCCACGCTGATTTCGGTCGTCTCGTCGCAGGGAACGGTCGTGACCAACGGAAGCCAGTTGAGGTTCAATCTCGGCACGCTGCCCATGGATTCAACTGCTACGATCACAGTTGTGGTGCGGCCAAACAGCACCGGCACGGCCATCAGCACCGTTGCGGTAGGCTCGGTGGAAACAGACCTGCACACAGCCAACAATAGCGCCACGGCGTCGCCAATTGTGAATGCGACCACGGCTGATTTGGCAGTGTCAGTGGTCGGCAATCCTAATCCAGCGCCGGTCTTCGGCAATCTGACCTACACAATTCAGGTTACAAATTATGGACCGGCCACCGCTACGGCTGTCATGGTCACCAACTCCCTGCCTTCGGGCTTGAGCAACGTCACGGTGAGCCCGGTTTTGCCGCATACCATCTCCGGTTCGGTGGTGACCATTTCGTTGGGGAGCCTGGCCAGTGGTGCCAGCGCCACGATGTCAATTCATGCCGTGCCTACGGTGTCGGGTGATTTCACCAATTTTGTTTCTGTCGGATCGAGCGTGACCGACCCGCTGAAGGGCAACAACAACGCTTCGGTCAAAACCCTGATTCAGGCGCCCCAGATGAATTTCCAAGCGTTGGGCGGCGGAAATCTCCAAATTACCTGGCCTGTGGAGGCAACTGGCTATGCGCTCTATTATGCGACCAATTTGACGCCGCCGGTGGTTTGGACGCCGGTGACAAGCCCGGTTCCGGCGCAATCGGGCAACCAGATGTCCATCACCGTCAGCAACGCGTTTGGCACGGTGTTTTACCGGTTGCAGAAATGATTTTTGAGCCCGTGAAGAAAACCAGTTGAGCCGTCGGTGGATGTGAGTGGAATCGCCGGCGATTAGAAGTAACCCGATTTGCCCTGAGAGAGATGAAAATAAAACCCAATTTCGTCAGTCGCGTCGCGCCTTTTTTGTTCGCGATCGTGGTATTCAGCCTCACGCCTGCCGCGCTTTCGGTGCAGCCACCTGAACGCGAGGCACTTCCGCATTTTGACAAGCGATTGGCGGAGGGGCGCGAGGCCAATAAAATCGCCCCTGACAAAAAAGCGGCTCTGGACCGGTTGAAGAAAAATATCCCGGCGGTCGAAGTGGACCATGATCCCATACTGGGCTCGCCTAAATTCGTTCATTCTCCAAAAGGGTTTCTCAGTGGGCCGAATGGCGAAGGGAAGGGGATTTCCAACACGGCGGCTCGCGGGGTTCCAGCCAACGACCGCCATCATGCTGTCAAAGCGTTTTTGAACGATCATGCGGGACTATTTGGACATGGCGCCGAAGCGGTCAACAAGGCCCGAGTGAAGCGTGAGCATGTGGACGCGCACAATGGATTGCGCACCATTGTCTGGCAGCAGGAAGTGGATGGAATTCCTGTGTTTGAGGGCATTCTCAAGGGGCATATCACCAAGAACGGGGAGTTGGTGAATCTGGCCAGCCAGTTTGTTCCCGATCCCGAAAAAGCCGCAGACAAAGGCACCCCCAAGGCTGTTCGAGAAAAACTGCCGGTCTCCGCCAAGGAAGCAATTGCCAAAGCTGCTGCTTTTGTTGGAGACGAAATGACGTCGGGGGATGTGTCGGCGGTCGGTCCCGAAGAAAGCACTCCTGAAAAGCTTCAAACATTTCGAGGAACCAAAATCAAAGGTGACAACCACGCGCGCCTGACGTGGTTCGCCCTAGACTCTTCCGAGATGCGCCTCTCATGGGAAGTGATTTTTACAAGCAAAAGCCGTGATGAAATGTATCAGGTTCTGGTGGATGCGCAGACGGGCGAGCCGTTGTATCGCCGGGGACTGACCGAACACATCAGCGACGCCACCTACAATGTTTACACCAGTGACAGCCCTTCTCCTTTTTCTCCAGGTCATTCCGCGCCATCCGCCGTGCAGCCGCCCTTGATTCCTCGTGTCTTGGTGACGACTAATGCGGTATCAGTGATTGCCTCGCCGGACGGGTGGATCAACGACGGCGATAACGAAACAAAGGGGAACAATGTCCTGGCCCATTTGGACCGGAACGATGACGACCAGCCGGATTTGCCTCGCCCTCAGGGCAATCCCAGCCGAGTATTTAATTTCCCTGTGGATTTAACGCAGGAGCCCACAACCTACGGTGAGGCCGCTGTGGTCAACCTGTTCTATTGGAACAACTGGATTCACGACAAATTATACCACTTGGGATTCACCGAAGCGGCGGGGAATTTTCAGGTCAATAATTTTGGGCGAGGCGGGTTGGGCAACGACCCGGTTTTGGCTGACGCCCAGGATGGCTTGTCCTTGAATGATCCGTTTCATGTCAACAACGCCAATATGGCGACTCCACCGGATGGATTTTCGCCCCGGATGCAGATGTACACTTGGTCGGGCCCGACACCGGACCGGGATGGCGACTTTGACAATGAGGTGATCATTCATGAGTATGTGCATGGTCTGAGCAACCGCAGGGTTGGCGGGGGAGCAGGAATCAGTGCCATGCAATCACGCGGCATGGGCGAGGGCTGGTCCGATTTTTATGCGTTATCCTTGTTGAGCGACCCATCGGATGACGTAAATGGTAATTATCCGATTGCCGGTTATGCGGGATTTCGGTTGGCAGGGTTGACGCAAAATTATTATTTTGGCATCCGCCGTTATCCCTACTCGACTGACCTGTCGCGCAGCCCGCTAACCTACAAGGATATTGACCCCACACAGGCAAGTGATCATCAAGGTATCCCTCGCAATCCAATTCATGGGCCGTTTGATCCAAATGAATCCTCTCAGTTTCATAATCAGGGGGAAGTGTGGTGTTCCATGCTTTGGGAAGTGCGCGCCAACCTGATCAACAAATATGGGCACGCGGTGGGCAATCAACTGGTATTGCAGTTGGTGACCGATGGCATGGGGCTTTCTGCGGCCAATCCGACGTTCATTCAGGCCCGGGACGGCATCCTTCAGGCGGATTTGGTCAACAACGGCGGGGCCAATCTGAACGAAATATGGGCCGGGTTTGCCAAGCGCGGCATGGGAGCCAATGCCAGCGCGCCGCCCAGTTCCACGACTACCGGCGTGGTGGAATCCTACGAACTGCCTGGGCTTTCTGTGACCAGCCTTGCCATTTCTGGCGGCAACAACAATGGACGAGTGGATCCCAACGAGTGCAATGACCTGACTATCACGTTGATCAACCAGGGGGGCATTCCCGCGACAGGCATCAGCGCGCGTCTTTCCACAACGACCCCTGATGTCATCATCGCGCAGCCGGTTTCAACCTATGCGGATATTCCTTCCGGGAGCACAGGCGCGAACACAACGCCCTTCAAGATCAGCACGGCTCCGACATTCATCTGCGGCACGCCGATTGGGCTGGTTTTGGTCATCAAATCCGATCAGGAAACGAAGACGAATTTTCTCACCTTGAACACTGGTCAGTTGGGTTCGCCCAGGCGTTTCGACAACAACACCGTGACGGACATTCCAGACAACAATCCCGCTGGCATCAGTTCGTCAGTTGTGGTTTCCAACATCACCACGGCCATCGGCAAGGTGATTGTTTCCCTTCATGTGAACCACACGTTTGATGCCGATTTGGTCATGCGTCTGGTGGCGCCGGATGGAACCACTATAACCTTGTCTCAAAATAACGGCGGTTCGGGCGACAACTACGGCATCGGTTGCACCGATGCGCAGAGAACCACTTTCGATGATGCCGCCGCCGGTTCGTTCACGACAGTTGTGGCGCCATTCATCGGCTCTTTCCGCCCACATCGAAGTCGTGGTGTGCTGAATGGAAAATCTGGGAGCCGTGTCAGTGGCAGGTGGCAGTTCCAGATATCTGACGTGATCGCGATTGATACCGGCTCATTGCGTTGCTGGTCCCTGACCTTGGTGCCATCCAGTTGTACCGATGGGGGAGGCGAATGCCCGGGAGCGGACTTGGCAATTGGAATGAGAGCGAATCCGGACCCGGTTGTGATTGGCAGCAATCTCGTTTACACGATTACCGTCACCAACAACGGGCCAAACACAGCCAAGGGCGTCGTGGTGAACCAAACCTTGGACGGCAGCCTGGTTTATGTTTCTGGTTCCTCGTCGCAGGGCACCGTGTCTCAAGCGGGCGGGGTGGTAACCTGCAATCTGGGGAACATGAGCGCACGAAGCGTGGCCACGATTAGTGTTATCGCCATCCCGACAGCGGACGGGACCATTTTTTCAACGGCGAATGTGGTTTCCAGCGAAACGGATTTCGATCCGTCCAACAACACGGTAACTTTGGGCACCCGCGTCAACAAGCCGCTGGCGGACCTGGCTATTTCATTGGCGGACGCTCCGGATCCGGTTCTGGTGGGAGGAACATTGACCTATACCATTTCGGTCACCAACAAAGGGCCTTCGACCGCCAATCAAGTGACCGTGACTAATACGCTGCCCGCGTCCTTTGCGTTCTTGTCCGCCACCTCAACGCAGGGAACCTGCTCCAACGCGAACAACGGAAACATCATCTGCTCAGTCGGCACATTGGCGAATGGCGCCAGCGCGACAATTACTGTCCGTGTGCGCCCGACTCAAAATGGGAGCTTTACGGCAACTGCCCGGGTGTCCGCCTTGCAGGTGGATCCAATTGCCTCGAATAACAATGCTTCCGCGGTTACGACCGTGACGCCTGCCGCAGACCTTGTGTTGCGCATGAGCGACTTTCCTGACCCGGTGGTGACCGGAAGCAACGTGACCTACGTCATTACAGTAACCAACAACGGCCCTAGTGTGGCCACCAATGTGGTCGTCGTGGACACCCTCCCCGCGAGTGTGGCCTTTATTTCCTCGTCGGCATCAATCGGCTCGGTATCCCGGTCAAATAACATTGTGACTTGGAATATCGGCAACTTGAATTTTGGAACCGGCGGAAGCCTCACGCTTGTAGTGATGCCGCCAACCGATGGAACCATCGTAAACACCGCAACCGCTACATCAAATCAGGCGGATCCGGATTTGGCCAACAACACGGCGGTCGAACAGACCACCGTCAGCGGCCCATTTGTGATGATTGAGGGGGCCGGTGTTACGCTGACTGCGGAAAGTGTTTCTCCGGCAAACGGCGCGGTTGATTTCGGGGAGCGGGTCACGGTGGATTTCCGGTTGAAGAACACCGGCAATGTGAACACGACCAACCTGATTGTGACGCTGCTTGCCACGGGCGGAGTCAGTGCGCCCAGTTCTCCTCAAAATTACGGCGTGCTTGCGGCGGCGGGAGTGCCGGTGGGACGCACCTTCTCCTTTACTGCGCCATCAAGCGGCAGCAACGTCACCGCGACATTGCAACTTCAGGACGGCTCGTTTGTGCATCCGCCGGTCAGTTTCACGTTTATTCTTCCGAAGACCTTTTGGTTCACCAATTCTGCGCCCATTGTGATTCCGGACGTGGGTGCCGCGTCTCCATTTCCCTCGACAATAACGGTGTCAAACCTGCCGGGATTGATCGGAAAAGTAACCGCGTCGCTGGTCAATTTGAACCATTCATATCCCGACGATTTGGACGTCCTGTTGGTTGGCCCTGCTGGCAACAAAGTGATGCTGATGTCCGACGCGGGGGGCAGCCATGCCTTGGTTAATGTCACGCCCACCTTTGATGATGCCGCCGTTTCTCCCATCCCCGATTCGGGCGCCATCGGGACGGCAAGCTACCAGCCGGCAGATTATGAACCTGGCAATGAATTGACCAGCGTGCCGCCCGGTTTGGTCTCGACCTCATTGGCGACATTCAATGGCACCAAGCCCAACGGAATTTGGTCGCTTTACATTGAGGACGACACCCCTGGCGATATGGGGGCGGTTTCCAACGGATGGAGGCTGGCCATCACCACGATTACTCCAGTGAATAAGCTGGCGGATTTGGCGCTTTCAGGCACCGATTCTCCAGACCCTGTTCTGATGGATGAAATCTTGACTTACACCTTTGTGGCAACCAACAAAGGACCCGATACGGCCACCAGCGTTTTCTTCACCAATAATCTTCCGGCCTCAGTTTCATTACTTTGGGCCACATCCTCCCAAGGGGTAATTGTCTCGAGTGCAAGTCGTGTGACCTGCAATTTGGGCGATTTGCTGTCCTGCCTTCCAGCGCAGGCATATTGACCAATACAGCCACCGTTCATGCAAGCGAGGGAGATTTATCGCAGGCGAACAATTCAGCAACGGCTATGACGACCGTCAACCCACCCACAGTGGACTTGGCGGTTTCGCTTTCGGCGACTCCCGAGCCCGCGGTTATGGAGGTGGACATGGCTTATCGCATCACAATTACCAATCAGGGCCCACAAAAAGCCCTGAACGTAGTGGCTACCGACTCGCTGCCCTTCAATGTGAATATCATGTCCATCACTCCTTCCCAAGGCTCCTTCAGCGTCTTTGGCCGCACAGTGACCTGCAATTTGGGGACGCTTCAGCCGAATGCCTCCGCAACAGTGGATATTGTGGTTCGTCCGGTGTTGTCTGGCCTGTTTACCAACTCCGTCTCCGTTGCAACGAGTTCGACCGATTCAAATCCGGCCAACAATGCCGCCACAGTGGTGTCCACCGTGAACGACCGGGCTCCGCAGATTGCGATTACCGGCGTCACGTTGGTTTCCGAACAGTATTCTCCTCCCAATGGGACGGTGGATCCGGGCGAGATTTTGACGGTCAGCTTTACGATGGCCAACATCGGCACCGCTGATGCGACCAATCTCGTTGCTGCGTTGCAGAGTTCCGGCGGCATCACGCTGCCTGGGCCTGCTCAAGCCTACGGTTCCTTGACCGCAGGCGGCCCGTCTGCCTCGCGGACATTCACCTTTACCGCAAGTCCCTCTGCAAGCGGAACAGTCCTGGCGACGTTTAATTTGACCACTGGCACGCAAAGTTTGGGAAGCGTTTCTGTTCCGTTGAGCCTTCCGCTTACGACTATCGTGGCCAATTCTCAGCCTGTGACCATTCCTGAGGCTGGAGCGGCATTGCAGTATCCGGCGACCATCAATGTTTCCGGACTGACGGGACTCGTCAGCAAGGTCGCGGTAACCCTCTCCAATCTGAACCACTCCTTCCCGGACGACCTGGATATCCTGCTGGTTGGGCCCAATGGCCGGAGGGTTGTCCTGATGTCGGACGCGGGCGGAAGTCACAGCCTGTCCAATGTGACAATCCATATCGAGGATTCGGCTTCCGTGACTCTGCCGGACGCATCCCGAATTCATCCCGGTTCCTACAAGCCGACCAATTATGAAGCGGGCGATGTTTTCCCCGGCGTCCCTCCCGGGAATCCGGATGCCACGCTTGGCTCCTTCAATGGAATTAATCCCAACGGGACATGGTCTCTATACATCGTGGATGACACCTCAGGCGACGGGGGACAACTGACTGGTGGTTGGTCTTTGGCCATTACCACCGTCAACCCCATCAACCCGGCAGCCAATATCGAGGTGGCCATCTCTCCCAAAACCGGCTCGGCGTTTGTGGGGCAGGAAGTTACCTATTTGATCGGCGTTACCAACCATGGCCCTGCGGCAGCAACGAGCCTTTCGCTGACAAATATTGTGCCGACAGGCATGAGCCATGTTTCCAGCGCCACCACGCATGGAGCGGTGGCCTTCGCCAGCGGCGCTGTCTCAGGCAATCTGGGCAGTTTGGCGCCTGGAGAAAGTGCTTTGGTCACCGTGATATTGCGAGCCGACGCCACGGTCACAGCGACGAACACCGTCTCCGCTCGGGCTGCTCAATCGGACTTGAACCTGCTGAACAATTCAGACACGGCGACGCTCACCATATTCCCGCCGTTGCCTCCGGTGTTGCATTCCTTGGAAGTCCTGACCAATTCGAACTTCCAGTTTGTGCTTACGGGCCAACCTGGAACCAATTACATCGTTTTGGCCTCCACCAACTTCGTGAATTGGATTCCCATCAGCACCAACACCGCCGGCAATGACGGCACGGTGAAGGTCATCGACTCGAGCAACGCTGGCCTGAATACCCGGTATTATCGGGCTCTCAGGGCGCCTTGACGAACAGCCCCCTTTCATTGGCCTGTCAGTCAAATGAAACTCTTCGCCATCACCGGCGGCGTTGGCATGGGTAAGTCCACCACCGGCGAGTTTTTGGCCCGTCGGAACATTCCGATTGTGGACACCGATATTATCGCCCGGCAGGTGGTGGAACCGGGCCAACCCGCGCTGGACGAAATTGTAGCGGCGTTCGGCGCGGACCTGCTCGATGACCAGGGACGGCTGCGGCGGGACTGCCTGGCGCAGATTGTCTTTGGCGATGACGAAGCCCGCTGCCGCTTGGAAACGATTCTTCACCCGCGCATTCGCGCTGCCTGGGAAGCACGGGTTCAGGAATGGCGCGCGCGGCAACATCCCATCGGGTTCGTCATTATTCCGCTGCTGTTTGAAACCGATGCCGCGCGGTTGTTCGACGCGGTCCTGTGCGTGGCCTGCTCCGAGACGTTGCAGCAGGACCGCCTGCGCAATCGCGGCTGGAATGGCCGCCAGATTCGCCAGCGCAACGAGGCGCAGATGCCCATCGCCAAAAAAATGGAGCAATCCGATTTTGTCCTCTGGACCGACGGCCCCCTGGAAACCCACGAAGCCCAAGTGGACTGGCTCCTCTCGCATCACCTGCGTTGATGCGGGTGCCGGAAATGGATGGGGGTAAAATGTTAAAAATACCTGCTTCTCAATTGACTGTGTTGGGGTTCTGTGATGTAAGCTGGGAACAATCCACAAACTGCTGAGACAGAACAAGGGAGCAAATACACATCCAACAGCGAGCGTTAATGAAAATTATAGCGGAATGGACATCAACCTGGGTGCTCTGTGCCACTACGGTGCTGGTGCTGAGTGCGTCCGCTCCATCCCGCGCGCAAACATTGACCACGCTGGTTTCGTTCGATGGCAGCAATGGTCGTAGTCCTCATGGTCGTCTAGTGCAAGGGAGCGATGGCAATTTTTATGGAACCGCCGCAAGTAATGAAGCCAACGGTCTCGGCTCAGTTTTTAAAATAACGCCTTCAGGTACACTGACCAGATTGGTTTCGTTCGATTGGAACAGCGGTTGGAGGCCTGAAGCAGGTCTGGTGCAAGGGAGTGATGGCCATTTTTATGGAACCACCGTTTGGGGTGGGGCCAGCGATGACGGTACGGTTTTCAAGGTTACGCCTTCCGGCACGTTGACCACGCTGGTTTCATTTAATGGGAGCAATGGTTCTGAACCTCGTGCCTGTCTGGTACAAGGGAGTGACGGCGATTTTTTTGGAACCACTTGCATCGGTGGATCTGGGATCAGCGGTTACGGCACGGTTTTCAAAGTGACGCCTTCGGGCGCGTTGACGACGTTGGTTTTGTTCGATTGGAACAACGGCGCTTATCCTTATGCCGGTTTAGTACAGGGGAACGATGATCATTTTTATGGGACCACTTCTGAGGGAGGGAGCAACCGCCATGGCACGGTTTTCAAGGTCACGCCTTCCGGCGCATTGATCACGCTGGTTTCGTTCGATGGCAGCAATGGCGCTAATCCTTATGCAGGCTTGGTGCTGGGGAGCGATGGCGATTTTTATGGAACCACAGCTGGCGGTGGGACGAGCGGTTACGGCACGGTTTTCAAAATGACGTCCTCCGGCGCATTGACCTCGTTGGTTTCGTTCAATGGCAGCAATGGTCGTTGGCCTGCTGCCGGTCTGGTGCAGGGAACCGATGGCAACCTTTATGGAACGACTTATAGCGGCGGAACAAACGATGACGGCACGGTTTTCAAAATGACACCTTCGGGCGCATTGACCACGCTCATTTCGTTCGATGGCGCCAACGGTAGTATTCCCTATGCCGGGTTGGTGCAGGCGAGCGATGGCCAATTTTATGGAACCACTTCTCGGGGCGGGAACAGTGACAACGGCACGGTCTTCCGCCTCACTTTGCCCCCGCCATTGCGGGTCTCGGCGTTCGCGATTTCCGGCGGGAACGCGGATCTCACTTGGAACACCATTTCGGGCAAAACCTACCAGGTGCAATACAAAGCCTCACAGTACGACGCCGCCAGGACAAACCTTGGCTCACCCATCGCTGCCACAGGAGACTCCATATCCATTTCCGATCCCGTCGCCCAGAACACCCAGCGCTTCTACCGCATCGTGCAGGTAGATTGATGAAGCGAGTCAGGCGTACTGCTTGCATCCGTTGAACAACAAAGGCACGAAGGCGCGAAATTGGAAAACAAAGTGGGCTTCGCCTTTGTTCTTAGCAACGGCAATCCAGCCGCAAAAACAGGCATAAAGTCGCCTTGTCAAAGTCCCTTTGTGTCTTTGTTGTTTATCCCCGCTGCCGTTCATGGAGAAAATGTGTGGGAATATTGCTTTTTGAAAAATGAACTGTCACGCGCGGGCGCAGTTTTGTAGCGTGACGCCCATGAAAGTTGCGGTTGTTCCCAAAAACAAAAAAGAGTCTGCGGCGCGTCTGGCGAACGAGGTTGAGCGCATTGTCGCCCAAGCGCCGATTGTGGACATTCACACGCACTTGTACGACCCGGCTTTTGGCGAATTGCTGCTGTGGGGCATCGATGATTTGCTGGTTTACCATTACCTCGTTGCCGAGGCCTTCCGTGAACTGGCCATTCCTTACGAGCAGTTCTGGAGCCTTTCCAAGACGCAGCAGGCCGACCTGATCTGGCAGACGCTCTTTCTGGAGCATTCGCCGGTGTCGGAGGCCTGCCGCGGCGTGCTCACGACCTTGAACGCGCTGGGCCTGAATGTGCGAAAGCGCGATTTGCCGGCTCTTCGGAAATGGTTCAACCAGCAAAAGGGCGAGCGCCATGTCACCCGCTGCATGGAACTGGCTGGAGTGGAAAAAATCTACATGACCAACTCGCCCTTCGACGATGTCGAGCGCCCGGTGTGGGAGCAGGGCTTTCGGCGCGATGGGCGTTTCGAGGCGGCCCTGCGGATTGACCCGCTGCTGCTCGACTGGCCGAAGGGTGCTTCGCGCAAACTGGCCGCATGGGGATACGATGTTCAGTCGCGATTGACCGACAAGACCGTTTCGGAGGTCCGGCGCTTCCTGGCCGATTGGACCCGTAAAATCAATGCCCGCTATCTGATGGTCTCTTTGCCGCCTGACTTTGATTATCCGGGCAAGGAACCATGCCATCAGTTAATTGAAAAGGCGGTCCTGCCGCATTGCCGCGAGACGAACCTGCCGTTCGCGCTCATGCCGGGCGTGCGGCGCGCGGTCAACCCGGCATTGCGCCTGGCGGGAGACGGCGTCGGGTTGTGCAACGTGCAGGGGTTGAACAATCTGTTTGCGGCGCATCCGGAGAACAAGTTCCTGGTGACCGCTCTGTCCCGGGAGAACCAGCATGAGCTATGTGTCTCGGCCCGCAAGTTCCGCAATCTGCACATCTTCGGCTGCTGGTGGTTCACCAATGTCCCGAGCCTGATTGAGGAGATCACGCGCATTCGCTTGGAACTGGTGGGCCTGAGTCTGACGCCGCAGCATTCCGCCGCCTGCGTGCTGGGTCAGATCGTTTACAAGTGGCGGCCCAGCCGGAGCGTCATCAGCCGCGTGCTTGTGGAAAAATATACCGATCTGGCGAGCGCGGGTTGGACGGCATCATCGAGTGAGATTCAGCGCGACGTGAAGGATTTGTTCGGCGGCGCGTTTGAGCGGTTTTGCGCCCGATAACGGAATGCGAACAGGGCGTTTTTTGGGTTTGCCAGCGCCTTCGTTTGGCAGGCTTAATGGGTGTGTTAAAGACTTAAAACTGTGAGATTGAGGGATTCAAAGCATTGTCGAACCAGCGCTGGGATTTCAGGCGGCGCGGGTTTGACAACTTCAGTTAAGCGAAGGCTTTGCTTGATCCATGGTTTTTTGGCTTTGGCGTTGGGGCTGCTCTTGTTTCCACAAGAAGGGCGAGGGTTTCAATTTGATGTATTTCCCGGATTTGATGGTCACACCCGCGAGGCGCATTGGTATCCTGTCACCTTTGAAATCCGTAATGACGGGCCTCCGGTTCTGGGCTTCATTGAGTTGAGCGCAAGCCAGTTTGGCCGCGAACATGCCCGGCGCGTGCCGATTGAATTGCCTACAGGAACGCTGAAACGCGTCACGGTGCCGGTGTTTTCCGCGTCGCGCCATCCGGCCTGGCAGGCCCGGTTTGTGACGGAGCAGGGGAAGGTTCTCGCCCGCCAGGAAATTACCGCAAAACAGATCAAACAGGTCTCCTCGGACACCGTGCTGATGGGCGCGTTGAGCCGGAGCGCATCAGGAGCGCCATCGTTTCCTGCGATGAAACGCAACCAACCGGAGACACAGCCCATGGTTGCGAAACTCCAGCCGCCAATCTTCCCGGACAATCCCATCGCGCTCGACGGGTTGCGGATTCTTTATCTGAACTCGGAGCGCGCCCTCGACTTGTCTTCCTCGCAGACTTTGGCCCTTTTGGCCTGGCTGCAAACGGGCGGGCATTTGATTGTGGGCGTGGAGCAAATCACCGACGTCAATGGCAATCCCTGGTTGCGCGATTTGCTGCCGTGCCAATTTTCCTCAGCCCGGCAGATTAAGGCGGGCGCAGCATTGCAGCAGTGGATCAGCGGGGAAGACGCGGAGAAGGAGGACGCCGGTTTGCCGTCACTTCGCGTCGGCACATCCCAAAAGAAAACGGCTGGCGCCGCGGTAAAATTGGAGAAACCGCCCGTCCCGGATGAGAGTTTTGACGCGGCGGAAATGCTGGTGGCTGTGGGGCAGGTTCGGGACGGCACTGTGACAATTTCCGCTGACGGGTTGCCCTTGATTATGGAGGCGCGGCGCGGTTTGGGGCGAATCACCGTGCTGGCGTTCAGCCCGGAGCGCGCGCCTTTCATCAATTGGAAAAACCGGGCCTGGTTTTGGGCGGCAATGTCGGGCCTGCCGTTTCATTTATTTGAAACATCTGATTTCCGCCAACCTGGGGGCTGGAGCGCGGATGGTCTGTTTGGAGCGATGATTGAAACCAGCCAGATTCGGAAATTGCCCTTGGCATGGCTTGTTCTGCTGTTGGTGGGGTATCTGCTGATAATCGGGCCGCTGGATCAATACTGGCTCAAGCGCATCAATCGCCAGATGCTGACATGGGTGACATTCCCTCTGTATGTGGCCGGGTTTTCGGTGTTGATTTATTTGATCGGGTTCAAGCTTCGCGCCGGTGACTCGGAGTGGAACGAACTGCATTTGGTGGACGTGATTCCCTCGGGTGAGCGCACGGTGAACCGAGGCCGGACTTTCGCCACCATTTATTCGCCTTCCAATCACCGGTATCCGTTGGAGGGCAGCCAGACGGTGGCAGCGTTGCGGGGCGAATTTCTCTCCTCCTGGGGCAGCAGCAGCGAGCACAACCAGTCCAGCGTCATCCAACGAGGCAATAATTTTGTCGCCGAAGTGTTTGTTCCGGTTTGGACCAGCCAGCTTTATGTCAACGACTGGCTTGAGACATCGCAACCGGCGCCGCTTGAGGTTGCGGTGGCGGAGGGAAACAGTTTCCGAGTGACAGTCCGAAACAAATTGAAAGCGCCCTTGGCAGAGGCCCGATTGTATGTCCGTGGAAAAATATACCAGTTGGGCTCGGTTCCTGGCGGTCAGGCGCGGGAGTTCAAGGTGGACGACAAGGAGGGCGTTGCCGTGCCGGCTTTTGTCAAGAAACACAGCTCTCAGTTTTTTCCTGTTGTTCCATAGCGTCGGCAGTGGTTCGCCAAGGATGAAACCCAGCTAAAATGGAACCTCGCGGAAGCTTCCATGGCTGCATGTTTTCTCTCCGAGGCTAATGAAGATGAATATTACCGGAAATTTGTCTCGCCAGGCTCGTTGGATTTGACTGCCTTGTCGAAGCCCAGTGAGGCCGTGTTGCTGGCTTGGGTTGAGGATCATTCCCCCACGGCTTCGCTTCGAAAGTTTTCACCCCGGCGCAGCAATCAAAATACGTTGCTGCGTGTGTTTGTGCCCGTTTCCAAACAACCCTGATTCCCATGACGACTTCGACTCAATTGAATGAACCGGCGACCGCTTCGGCGGCCCCTCCGGTGCCTGCGATACAAACCTCGGCGTTGACTCGGATATACGGCCAGATGGTGGCGCTCGAATCGCTCGACCTCACTGTCAATCGTGGCGATTTATTCGGCTTTATCGGCTCCAACGGCGCGGGCAAGACAACGACGTTGCGGATTCTGGCGACCTTTCTTCAGCCCTCGGGCGGCTCGGCGAAGGTGCTGGGCCACGACGTGGTGCAGGATGCGGATGCGGTGCGCCATGTCATTGGCTATATGCCGGATTTTTTTGGCGTGTATAAGGACATGGAGGTGACCGAGTACCTCGATTTCTTTGGCGCGTGCTACAAGATTCCAAGCGGCAAGCGCGAGAAAACCGTGGCGGATGTGCTGGAACTGGTCGGGCTCTCCGAAAAGAAAGGCGCGTTGATTGGCGCGTTGAGCCGCGGCATGCAGCAGCGCCTGGGCCTGGCTCGGGTGCTGATTCACGACCCGCAATTGCTGCTGCTGGACGAGCCGGCCAGCGGGTTGGACCCGCGCGCCCGCATCGAGATGATGGCCATCCTTCAGGAACTTCAGCGCATGGGCAAAACCATCATCATTTCCTCGCACATCCTCAGTGAGTTGCAAAACCTATGCAATCGCGTGGCGATCATTGAAAAGGGCCGTCTAATCTACGCCGGGCCGGTCCAGGGTGTGCGGGACCAGTCCAGCGTGGGCTTGATATACTGGGTGACGATTTCGGGCGACGCGATGCGCGCAGTGGAAGTGCTGAGGGCACGCCCCGAGATTGCCGAGGCGACGCCAGTGGATGGGCAGATCAAAGTGACTTTTGCCAGCCACAGCGTGGATGCTTCCATTTTGCCAGAAATCCTTGTCGGCGGCGGCGTGAAATTCACCGGGCTTTGGGAGGATGAGCTGGGCCTTGAGGAAGTTTTCCTGCGCGTGACCAAAGGTGAAACACAGTAATGCCCGTTCGGCTTTTGACAATTGACTGGCGCAACAGCCTTGCTGCGTCTAAAACCTTCCCGCTTTTGCGCAATGAAAAAACCGTCGTTACTGATTATCTTTCTCACTGTCTTCATTGACCTGATCGGGTTTGGGATCGTTCTGCCTCTGTTGCCCATTTACAGCAAGAATTTTGGGGCGCATGGCTTGATGATTGGCGCAATCATGGCGGCCTATTCGCTGATGCAGTTTATTTTTGCGCCGATTTGGGGACGGCTGTCGGATCGTATCGGGCGGAGACCGGTGTTGCTGATGAGCACGGCCGGAGCGGCGGTGTCCTATGCGATTTTTGCTTATGGATCGAGCCTTGAGGGCACGACTGCGCTGGTGACACTGCTGGTGGCGAGATTGGTGGCCGGGGTCTGCGGAGGAAACATTACCGTGGCACAGGCGTACATTGCCGACATCACTCGCCCGGAAGAGCGATCCGCCAAGATGAGCCTTATTGGCATGGCGTTTGGGCTGGGATTCATTTTTGGACCGGTTTTGGGCGGGTTTGGCGTTCAGTTTTTTGGGGTGATGGGCCCCGGATGGATCGCCAGCGGACTGTGCGCCTTTAATTTCATCCTTGCCCTGAGCATTTTGCCCGAAAGCCTCAAGCCAGGATCGCATACCGTGACGCAGCGGCCTCGAGTGGTGCAATTTCTGCACACCATGCGGCACCCGCAATTGGGCCTGATGGTAGGCGTTTTCTTCCTGGCGACGTTTTGTTTCGCCTGTTTTGAAACGACAATTGGCCTGCTGGTCAGCCAAAATTTCCACCTTAATCTTCTTGAACGAAAAGATGCCCGAACCATTGCCCTTCTCATTGCCTATTGCGGAATTATTGGCGCAATAGTCCAGGGAGGCATGGTGGGCCGCCTGGTCAAAACCATGGGCGAACCGCGCCTTATTGCGTTTAGCTTGCTACTGGCTGCGATTGGCCTTGGCATCATACCCTTTTTGCAGAGCTGGGGCGTGATGCTGGCGGGACTTGGCATTTTCGCGGTGGGTTCAAGCCTGACGCGCCCTCCTGTATTTGGATTGATTTCAATGCTGGCGCCGCAGAACGAGCAGGGGGCGACGATAGGAGTGGCGCAAAGCGCGGGAAGTCTTGCGCGGATTCTGGGGCCATTTTTTGCGGGGGGATTTTTTGAAATCCGTCCTGCGTTGCCTTATCTGGTTTGCAGTGGAATCACGCTCCTGACGGCATTTCTTTGCTGGCGACTCTTATGCGGCAGGCCGATACCCCAGACTGTCCCTTAAATAGTCATTGGGCAGGCTTTTGTGCGGAGTTGATGGCGCGCCGGATTTCCATGACGATGTAATTAAGCGGATATGACTTTATAAGGAAGCCACAGGCTCCCCGATTGAAAGCTTCTTTGCGGATGGTTTCGTCAACGGTTCGCCCTGTGTAGATGAGAATGGGAACGTCGGGTTGGGCCGACTTTATTGGCCCGATGAGGTCCATGCCGTTGCTGTCTCCAAGGCCAAGGTCCAAAATGATCACGTCAAACTTCTGCCGATAAACCTGGTCCAGGGCGTCCATCGCTGTCGCCGCCGTGGAGACTTCAAACCCGTTGGTGGAGAAATAAAGCGTGTAAAGTTCCCGAATCGGGGCTTCGTCATCCACCATCAGGATGTGCGGTATCATAGGCAACACTACCTAAAAAAATGGCATTGCCCCTGAATTGCAAGTCTCAATCCCGCACATCAGTGCGGGGGGGGGCAACCTTCCTCCGAGTCCTTCATTGAATAATTGCGGTGGCAGTTTTTTGCCGCAGCGATGCGGCTTCAGTTCGTGAAACTTGCCTAATTTAAGAATTGAGAAAATGGCCGCTCATTTATAGGGTTCCATTACCGAGAACACTGCGCGCACGCATCATGTCGCAGCACTCTTTATTCATCCATGAGCAAGGCATTTCAGCGTCGGATGGCAATGGTTTTAGGGTTTTTCTCCTGTCTATTGATGGCTGTTCCGGCGTACGCGCAAATCTTCAAGGGAACCAACGCCCCGGGGGACTCCATTAACTTCCAGTTTTCGATTCCAAAAGGTGTCACCAATTTTACAGTGACTCTGCCCGGCAAGACGTCCGCCTACTCGCTGCTTTATTTGAAACGCGGCGGAGTGGCTTCGGAAACCAATTTCGATTATGCGTCGCGGTTTGTTGGCACCAATTACATCAGTCTGGAACTGCCGCAATCGGTGCCCACCAACTGGAATGTGCGAGTGAGCACGCCGCTGGAGTCCGCCCAGCACGCTTACACTCTGAAACTGGAGACCAATTCCGTGGTGGTTCGCACAACGCCGTTGCCGGTGACGAAGCCGTTGGGGTTTGTCAGCCAGGGAAGCGTGTCCAGAGGCAAATGGAATTATTTCCGCCTACAGGTGGGAACCAACGCTGTGTCGCTGCAGCTGACTTTGTCCGGCATCGGGGGTGCCGCGCCGGCCCTGTATGTGCAGAAGGACCGCCTTCCAACGATTTCATCGTTTTTAAAGCGAGGCTTCAATGATGCCACCAATGTGGTGCATTTGGCCGACGTTGAATTGACAGAAGGGGATTATTTTGTTGGCGTTTATGCCTCCTCCAGCGATGCCGTTTATAGCCTGCGGTCCCAGGTGTTAAAAGTGCTGGACCTTGGGTTTGACCCGGGGGAAACCCATTTGGGGACGCTGCTGCACACCAATGCCGTGGCTACCGGCGGCGATTATTATTTCAAAATTCGCACAGAAAGCCCCTCGGTGGGCGCGTGGCGGACGGCTTTAACGGTGCTTTCGGGCGAGGCGGATTTGTACATGAGCCGGGGCACGATTCCCTCGCCAATGTCCGCAACCTACAAATCGGAATCCGCCGGTTCGGATGGTTTTGTGCTTGGCAGCACCCAGTTCAAGGCGGGGGAGGAATGGTACATTTTGGTGCGGGCAGGGACCAATGCGCAGTGGCGTTTGGTCAGTGGCGCTCCTTACGTGATGGAATTGGGTGAGTTGTCCTCGCCGGGAGTCAGTTTGACCAATCTCACCATGGGCGCGGAAGGGTGGCGATTTTTCAAGACGACTGTGGCGTCTGAGACGCTGGCTTGGCAGGTGGCGCTGGGCAACGCAACTAACACCATTTATTTGAAGAAGACCGGCGTTCCATTAAACATCGCCAAGGGCAGTGAGCAAAGCCAGTCCGCGCCGATGCTTGTCGTGCCGCCATATTTGACTGATGGGCAGGATTATTTTGTCGGGTTTCAGGGCAAGCCTGGGCAAAAGTTTGCTTTAGTTTCACGCCAGCAGGTGGTGAAGGACATTCTTTTTACAACGGCTGGCACCAACGTGGTCTCGGATGCCAGCGGACACACGACGTTTCGTGTGCAGGTGCCGCCCAATGAAGTCGCCTGGCAGGTTAACGTGGTGCCGTTGACCGGAAACCCGGACCTTTATGTGCGGCGAGACGTGGTGGGAAATGAAAATTACAACGATGCCTATTCGGAAGTCCCCGGCATGGTGACAGACAGCATAGCCTTGGTGCCGCCGACGCTGAGTGACGGAACTTTTTTCATCACTATCCGCGGAGTTGGCAAACATTCGTTCCGGCTACAGACCGGTCGCCCGACGATCACGGACATTAAGTTCAGCGACAAAGTGGTCAATTTGGAATCCAACCGAGTGGGATGGCGATTTTTTCGAGTTACGGACATCGACGCGCAACTGACGTCTTTGGGATGGGAGGTTTTTCTGTCTAAATTTTCTCCTGGCACTCAAATCGCCCTGCGGCGCAATCAGGCTCCCGGAATTTGGAATTATCGATCGGGAACCACCAAGGTTACGGTGAAAAATTATGATTTTCTCAGTTTGTCGAATATTCTGCGCCGGCCGGATCACCAGGCAGATGTGTGGTATATCGGTGTCTACAACCCAGACCAACCTTTGGGACCCTTCACACTGACAACGCGGCCGACACACGCCGAGATGGTGGCGGGCGACGGCGGCTCCGCTTCGTGAACAAACATGGCC
>ERZ869936.680-NODE-680-length-29447-cov-5.897217_pt1 | contig 29447 bp, 32 predicted proteins | sample MGYA00520876_ERZ869936 | MGnify/ENA primary metagenome ERZ869936 (study PRJEB32218, sample SAMN09650985) | biofilter metagenome | isolation source: enrty point of leading RO module | place: Saudi Arabia: Thuwal, RO plant located on Red Sea | collected 2016-02-17 ... | reverse complement strand
ACTTGCGCCCCTCGGCCCGAAGCGCGGCCAGCAACCCGTCGACCCCGAGGGAAATCCCCGTCGCCGGCACCGCCTGCCCGGTGAACCGCTTGACCAGATCGTCATACCGCCCGCCACCCGCGACCGAGCCGAACTGACGCGGATTGCCTTTCTCGTCGGTGATCTCGAAGGTCAGCTCGGCCTCGAAGACCGGACCGGTGTAATAGCCGAGGCCCCGGACGACGGAGGGGTCGATGACGATGCGGTCGGGGCCGTAGCCCTGAGCGGCGCAGAGTTCGGCAACTGAAAGCAGTTCAGTGACACCCTCCAGTCCGCTGAATGAGCCAGATACGATGTTGAAAAGGTATTGGCAGGCGTAGACATTCCTGAAGGCATTGTCTCTGGTTTCGGGATCAGAGTTCTTAGGGTCAAACGCAGCCTTTGAGAACTTCTCAACGAATGATTCAATCTCACTAGAAAGAGAGATCTCGTCATTGCTTGCGTTGAAGACCGCAATATTCGTGGAAGCCTCGACAAATGCCATCAATTTCTCGGCTTGGTCGTATTTGAGCCCCGCCCCCTCCGTAAAATCCCCACTCTCATCTTTCCGTCCTGCGCCCAGTAGCGCCCGCACCCCCCCCGGCCCCAGCCGATCCAGCTTATCAATCGCGCGCAGCACGATCCCCCGCGTCCGTGCATCGTCCTCGGCGATGCCAGCCACCTCCAGCACCCCGTTCAGCACCTTCCGGTTGTTCACCCGGATCACGTAATCCCCGCGCTCGATCCCCACGGCCTCCAGCGCGTCGGCCAGCATCATGCAGATCTCGGCGTCCGCAGCGACCGAGGCCGTCCCAACCGTATCCGCATCGCACTGATAAAACTGCCGGAACCGCCCCGGCCCCGGCTTCTCGTTCCGCCACACCGGCCCCATCGCATAGCGCCGATAAGGCGTCGGCAAATCGTTCCGGTGCTGGGCGTACACGCGCGCGAGCGGCGCGGTCAGGTCATAGCGAAGCGCCAGCCAGTCGCCGTCGTCGTCCTCCTGCCAGGCGAACACGCCCTCGTTCGGGCGGTCCACATCGGGAAGGAACTTGCCCAATGCCTCGACCGTTTCCACGGCAGAGGACTCCAGCGCGTCGAACCCGTACCGATGATAGACCCCGGCAATCGCGTCCAGCATCGCCTTGCGCTCGGCGACATCCGCGCCGAAATAGTCGCGAAAGCCCTTCGGCGTCTCCGCCCTGGGCCGCGGGGTCTTTTTCTCTTTGGCCATCGGACCTACCTAAATCGTGTCACGCGGGGGTTTAGCCCCTTGGTGTCAAGTCGGCAAGGAGAACGCAGATGAGCGAGAAGATCGAGGAGAGACTGGCGTATCTGGAACGTCTGGCCGACGATCTGAACGAGGTCGTCGCCCGACAGACCCGCGAGATCGACGTGCTGACCCGGCGCGTCCACATGCTGATGGAGCGCGAGGCGGCGCGCGAGGCCGAGGTGCCGGGCGGCGTCCTGGTGGGTGACGAACGGCCGCCGCACTACTGATCCTCCCGTCATAAAACCGACGTCTGCGGCGTCTATGGTGCACCCCGTGCGGGCCACCGACCCGCATCGGCTGGCACAGTTCCCTTCCGCCGAAGCCCGGCGCACCGGGCTTCGACAGTCTGCCACCGTCCCTTCAGGCTCGGCCCCTCGCTCCCGTTCCTCCGGTCCCCGCCGGAGTACCTTTTTTTTGCGTGAACGCACAAGCCCGGTTCGATCTTCCGCATTCTGCATGGCTCTCCTTGCACTTATGTTGACGGCAAAGGAGACAGCCATGACCTATACCGCAGACCCCGGCATGATCGTCGGCCACGCCCACCTCAGGGTGTCCGACATGGAGCGATCCATCGCGTTCTACCGCGATGTAATGGGCTTCGACCTGACACAACGTTACGGCACGCAGGCGGCCTTCCTGTCGGCGGGCGGCTACCACCACCACCTGGGGCTGAACACCTGGGAAAGCCGTGGCGGCACCCGCCCGCCCGCCGGGACGACCGGCCTCTATCATGTCGCCTATCTGTTCCCCGACCGCCTGGCGCTTGGCCGCGCGGTGGCCAATGTCGTCGATCGGGGCGTGACCCTGACCGGCGCCGCAGACCACGGCGTCAGCGAGGCGGTCTACTTCGACGACCCCGACGGCAACGGGATCGAGCTCTACCGCGACCGTCCCCGCGCCGAATGGCCGCGCGATGCCGATGGCCAGATCAAGATGGTGAACGCGCCTCTCGACATTCCGCGCCTTATCGCCGAAGCCCGCGCCTCCACCTGACACGCTCGCCTCTGGACTGTCCCGAAGCCTGCCCCTAGGGTCCGGCCCCGGGAGGACCGAGCAATGGCGACCGGCACGAATATCCGCACCTATTTCGAAGGCACCTGGCACGATGGCGACGTTCCCATCATGCGCGCCGCCGACCATGGCGCCTGGTTGGGTTCCGGCGTTTTCGACGGCGCGCGCTATTTCGATGGCGTCGCCCCGGACCTCCGCGCCCATTGCGAGCGTGTGAACAACTCGGCCCGCGCACTGATGCTGACGCCGACGGTCTCGGCCGACGACATGGTCGCGATCGCGTGGGAGGGACTGAGAAGCTTCGACTGGGACGCAGCCGTCTATATCCGTCCGATGTACTGGGGCATCGACGGCGACATCACGGCCATCGTGCCCGGCGACGACAAGACCGGCTTCGCGCTTTGTCTCGAACAAATCCCGATGGCCACCGCCGACGCCACCGCCCGCCTGACCCGCACCCGCTTCCGCCGCCCGGTGCTGGAGGACGCGGTCGTGAACGCCAAGGCGGGCTGCCTCTATCCGAACAACGCCCGGATGCTGGTCGAGGCGCGCTCCAAGGGCTTCACCAATGCGCTGGTCGCCGACGCGATGGGCAATGTCGCCGAAACCGCGACCGCCAATATCTTCATGGTCAAGGACGGCGAGGTCTTCACCCCCATTGCCAACGGCACCTTCCTGGCCGGGATCACCCGCGCGCGGCACATGACGAACCTGGCCCGCGAAGGAATGCCGGTCCACGAGACCGTGCTGACCTTCCGCGATTTCGAAGACGCCGACGAGGTCTTCATGTCCGGCAATATGTCCAAGGTGACACCGGTGACCGAATTCGACGGCACCAACTATCAGATCGGCCCCGTCACGAGACGTGTGCGCGAGATGTACTGGGACTGGGCGCTATCGGAAAGGTGAACGGCGCGTGATTGACGCTGGCGCCCAACGCCCGATCCTTCTCGTATGAACATCGCAACGACCTTCCGGGCCCTTACGCTCTCTCTCGCAGCGGCGCTGATACCCGCTTCTCTCACGGCCGCGCAGATATCCTTCGACGCCGGATGGCAGGAGCAACGGTTCGCCATGTTCTCCTCGAATGGCTACGGCCCGCGCGGCTCGACCCTCGATATCGTCTCCGATGGGACCGTGTCGCTCCTGTGGACCCGCCTGCCCGAGTCGCTCTGGCCGGCGCGTTCGGCATCGTGGGCGTGGAGCGTTCAGGATAGCGTCCCGCCGACTGACCTGCGCCGCAAGGGCGGCGACGACCGGAACCTGGCGCTGTACTTCGTTTTCCTGCCTGCCGAAACGGCCCGCGCAAACGCCGATTCGGGCATTCGCAGGCTTCTGGACGCCGATGAGGCGCGTGTGCTGGTCTATGTCTGGGGCGGCGCCAGCGGCCAGCCCAGGGTCCAGACCAGCCCCTATCTCGGCCCGAGAGGCCGCACCGTGGCGCTTCGGCCGGCGGGAACGGGCCAGGCCACCGAGAAGATCGACCTTGCCGCGGACTTCCGCGCTGCCTTCGGCGAAGCACCCACCGCGCTGGTCGGTTTGGCGGTGTCGGCCGACAGCGACGACACGAACACGCGTATCCGCGCCCGGATCTCGGATTTGACGCTGCGCTGAACACGGTTCGGATTGCGCATGCCGTCGCGCTTGGTCAGGATCGGGCCGAACCGGGGGAGGCGCGATGCATACGACCGAAGATTTTCTTTACCTGTCTGATACCGCGCTCGAACAGTTGGACTTGTCCCCCACCGACGTCGCCGACGCCATAGAAACCGCCCTCATCTCCAAAGCCGAGGGCCGGCTGCATACCGCGCCCAAGTCCGCGCTTCTGCCCGGCGGCGGGCGCTACATGATGTCGACGCTGGCGGTCGGAGACGACGGCTTCATCGTGGTCAAGCAGGTCAGCGTCTGCCCGGACAACCCGGATCGTGGCCTGCCGGCGATCAACGGCGCGATCATGGTTCTGGACGCCAAGACCGGCAAACTGCGCGCCGTCGTCGGCGCGAACTGGATCACGGCTGTCAGGACCGCCGCGCTCTCGGCCGTCGCTGCGCGGCGCCTGGCCGATCCGGCCGCGGATACCATCGCCTTCATCGGCACCGGCGTTCAGGCGCATTCGCATCTGGCCGCTTTCAGCCGGATGTTTCCGCTGAAACAGATCCGCGCGGTGGGACGCGGGAAGGCGAACCTGGAAGGGCTCTGCCAAAGCGCCCGCGACATGGGACTTGACGCCAGGGCCAGTGCGACACCGGAAGAAGCGCTGCGCGGCGCCGACATCGTTGTGACGTCGGTCACGCTGGACTACACGATTGAGCCATTCCTCGACGCCCGCTGGCTGAAGCCCACGGCGTTCGCGGCAATCACCGATCTGTGCATCCCCTGGAAACCGGAATACATGGACGCGTTCGGAACGGTCATCGTCGACGACCGCGAACAGGAAGCGGCCAGCGAGAAACCCATGCTCCCCTACGATAGCATCGCGGGAGATCTGACCGAATTGGTGACCGGAACGGCGTCGGACCGCGCGGCAGGCAGACCCGCGGCCTTCGCGTTCCGGGGCATCGCTCTTGGCGACTATGCGGCCGCCGTTCTGGCGGTGCAGCGGGCCGAGGCCACGGGCGCGGGCCAGCGCATCGCGCCTTGAATGTGGACAGGTGTTCCGCTTCGCTTCATGATCCAGCACAAAAAGGGAGACGCGATGCGCAAATTTCTGGTCATTCTGGATGACAGCCGCGAGTGCCTGAACGCCATGCGTTTCGCCGCGATGCGCGCGGCCCATACCGGCGGCGGCGTGCAAATTCTCTCGGTGATCCCGCCGGACGACTTCAATCACTGGATCGGTGTCGGAGACATCATGCGCGAGGAGGCGCGAGAGCGCATCCACGCCCATTTCGAAGTCTTCGCCAAGTGGATGCGCGACCGTCAGGGAGTCGACCCCGAACTCGTGATCCGCGAGGGCGAGCCGGTGCCCGAGATCATGAAACAGATCAACGAAGACGGCGATATCGGCGTCCTCGTCCTGGGCGCCTCGGCCGAGAAGGGCGGTCCCGGCCCGATCGTGACCGCGCTATCGCGGCAATTCGGACAACTGCCCGTGCCACTGACCATCGTGCCCGGCGAGTTGTCGAAGGAAAAGCTGGAAGCGATCACATGAGCATGTACCTGCGCTATACGGTCGGCTCTCCGTTTGCGCGCTCGGTACGTGTCGTCCTGCACGAAAAGGGATTGCAGTACGAACGCGCCGAAGAGATCACAACCACGTCGGCCGAGGATCGCGCCCAGGATGCGCCGACCCTTCAGGTGCCGGCCTTCCGGGACGGAGATCTCGTCCTCTGGGACAGCAAGGTCATCATCGAGTACCTGATGACGCGGTATCCGGGGACCCATGCGTCGGGATCGGAGAGGCCGTTCGCGCAGACGCTTCACCGGCCCGCTTCCGAGCAAGAAGATCGCCTGGTTCTCGCGACGTTGCAGACGCTTGGAGTCTCGGTGGCCACGGTCTCGCAACTCAAATGGACAGGGATCGGTCTTGAGAACGCGTTCGCCAGAAGGCAGGCGGACAGGCTGGACTATCTGCTCGACTGGCTCGAGGACTGCCTTGGTGACGACGGCGCGTTCTGGCCCGGCGAAACCAGCGTGCAGGATGTCTGCCTCGCGGTCTGGCTCGACTTCATCGACAATCGACCGATAGACCTGTCCTGGCGATCGAAGTCCCGTCCCAGGTCGCAACGGCTCAATGAGCGTATGAAGGCGCGCGAGAGTTTCCGGGCAAATCCTGTCTGGTACTGGGAACCGGGTGTCACGGGCTACCTCGAAGACGGCACGCCCCTGTATGACTGACGCTTCTTAGAACTGTTCTAATCCTTGACTTGTGGCGCGTCGAGGCGCATATCCGAGTGGAACAGTAAGGAAACGCGCAGATGTTCATCCAGACCGAATCCACGCCGAACCCGGCCACGCTGAAGTTCCTTCCGGGCCAGACAGTACTGGAAGCCGGCACCGCCGACTTCCCCAGCGCCGACACGGCCGGCAAGTCGCCGCTCGCCTCTCGGCTCTTCGGTGTCGACGGCGTGACGGGCGTGTTCTTCGGCACGGACTTCGTGACCGTCACAAAGGCCGAAGGCGTCGAGTGGGATGTGATCAAACCCGCGATCCTGGGCGCGATCATGGAGCATTTCCAGTCGGGTCAACCGGTGATGGAGGGCGAGAACACCGCTTCGGGTCACGCCGAACACAGTGGCGAGGACGCCGAAATCGTCAGCCAGATCAAGGAACTGCTCGATACCCGCGTGCGCCCGGCAGTGGCTCAGGACGGCGGCGACATCGTGTTCCACGGCTTCGAGCGCGGCATCGTCTACTTGCACATGCAAGGCGCCTGCGCCGGGTGCCCGTCGTCGACACTCACGCTGAAGATGGGAATCGAGAACCTGCTGCGGCACTACATCCCCGAGGTCGTCGAAGTCCGCCCCGTCGCGGCCTGATCCGGGTTTTGCGCCGGCTTCGCCGTCGCGGTAAGCGGGGGCTTTGCCCCCGCACCCCCAGAGTATTTCTCAAAAGAAGAAGATGAACGGATCGCCGCGGATATTGGGTTTCGACACATCGGGAGCCCATTGCGCGGTCGCCGTCCGGCCCGGTGGCGCCGCGCCCGGCTTCGAGGAGATGAAACGGGGTCAGGCCGAGCGGCTCATTCCGATGTGCTCCGAGGCGCTGGCCGCTTCCGGCATCGGCTACGGCGATCTCGAAGCGATAGCGGTCGGCATCGGTCCGGGCAATTTCACAGGCGTTCGCATTGCGGTCAGCGCGGCGCGCGGCCTTGCCCTGTCGCTCGGAATACCCGCCATCGGCGTCTCCGGGTTCGAATGGCTCCACCAGGGCCTCGACAGGTCGGGACCGGTGATGATCTCGCTTCCCGCTCCGCAGGACAGGGCCTATGTTCAGACCTTCCGGAACCGGGTGACGCTTGGACCGCCCGCGCTTCTTGTGCCGGGCTCGCGGCTGACGGAGCTGGACCAGCCGAACCTGCTCGTCGCGGGGTACCGCGCACGCGACATCGCGCAAGGCTTCGATGCCGCGTGGGACGAAGATGTCTGGAACGACCACCGCCCCGACAGGATGGCCGCCGCGATCGCAGAGATCGCAGCGCACAAGCTGGCGGTCGCCGAAGGTGTCTGGGACGAACGTCCCTCGCCCCTCTACATCCGCCCCGCCGACGCGGCCCCCGCCTCCGACCCGCCGCCGGTGATCCTGCCGTGACGCCCGAGGAGATGTCCCGGATCCATCACCGCGCCATGAGCCTGCCGCCGCCCTGGAGCGCATCCACCATGACCGCCCTCCTGGCCGCGCGGGGGTCCATCCTGGTCCACGAGGGCGATGCCTTCGCGCTTGGCCGCTGCGTTGCGGGCGAGGCCGAATTGCTGACCATCGCCGTCGATCCCGCAAGCCAGGGACGCGGGCTTGGCCGCCTGTGCCTCCGGCGCTTTCTTGACGCCTGTCGCGATGCCGGGGCCGACCGGGTGTTTCTCGAGGTCGCGACGTCCAATCGGGCGGCGCGCTCACTCTACGAAACCGAGGGCTTTCGCGAAGACGGCCGCCGCAAGGGATATTACCGGACCAGCGGCGGGGCCCCTGTCGATGCCCTCTTGATGAGCAAAGCGCTCGACGGCACCTAACCCAGCGTCAGACTGCGAAAATTCTGCGTCATTCGGTCCAAGACTCCTATTGACGCCCCATCGGGTCTGCGGCCTTAATCGCACATGATCTGAGACAATTCAGACAGCGATCGGGCGCCGGGGGTGTCTGCCCTTGCGCTCTTCCAGTTGTAACAGGGAGATCCCAATGACGTTTATGAAGAAATTCCTCGGCGGAGCCGCGGCCCTGGCCCTGACGGCAGGCGCCGCTCTGGCCGAACCGGCACTGATGTACGACATGGGCGGCAAGTTCGACAAGTCGTTCAACGAAGCCGCCTATAACGGCGCCAAGCGCTGGGCCGACGAAACCGGCAACAACTACCAGGAAATCGAGGTGACCGCCGAGGCACAGCGCGTCCAGTTCGCCACCCGCCTGGCCGAGGCCGGCTACAACCCGATCGTGGTTCTGGGCTTCCAGAACGCGGCGACCGTTGAAGAGGTGGCGCCGAAGTACCCCGACACCAAATTCGCGATCATCGACGTGAACTGGCTCGACATTCCGAACCTTCAACAGATCAGCTTCGCCGAACACGAAGGTTCGTATCTTGTCGGCATGCTGGCGGCGATGGCCTCTGAGTCCGGCACCATCGGCTTCATCGGCGGCATGGACGTGCCTCTGATCCGTCACTTCGCCTGCGGGTATGCCCAGGGCGCCAAGGCGGTGAACCCGGATATCAACATCGTCGCCAACATGACCGGCACCACGCCGGCGGCGTGGAACGATCCGGTGAAGGGCGGCGAGTTGACCAAGGCGCAGATCAGCCAGGGCGCAGACGTTGTCTACGCCGCGGCCGGAGGTACCGGCGTCGGCGTTCTTCAGGCAGCGGCGGATGCCGATATCCTGTCGATCGGGGTCGACTCGAACCAGAACTATTTGCACCCGGGCGAGGTTCTGACCTCGATGCTCAAGCGCGTGGACAACGCCGTCTATGACGTGTTCCAGGCTGGGGTCGAAGTCTTCGAGCCCGGCGTCCACGTCATGGGGCTCGAGAACGACGGCGTCGGCTACGCGCTTGACGAGCACAACGCCTCGCTGATCACCGACGAGATGAAAGCCGCTGTCGACGAGGCGCGCGAGAAAATCATCAACGGCGAGATCGAGGTCGTCAGCTACTACGAGAACGACAGCTGCCCGGCGCTCGAGTTCTGATGAACGACGGGGTGGGATCTGGGGCGCGGCCGGAAACGGCCGCCCCCGCTATTGAACTTCGCGGGATTTCCAAGGCCTTCGGCCCGGTCCAGGCGAACAAGGATATTTCGATCCGCGTGATGCCGGGCACGATCCACGGGATCATCGGCGAGAACGGCGCGGGCAAGTCGACGCTGATGTCGATCCTCTACGGGTTCTACAAGGCCGACGCCGGACAGATATTCATCAACGGACGCGAGACACAGATCCCCGACAGCCAGGCCGCCATCGCTGCCGGCATCGGGATGGTGTTCCAGCACTTCAAGCTGGTCGAGAACTTCACGGTTCTGGAAAATGTGGTCCTGGGCGCCGAGGAAGGCGCGCGGCTCATGCCCTCGCTGAGAAAGGCGCGCACGCTTCTGACGGAACTGGCCAGGGAATATGAACTGAACGTCGATCCCGACGCCCGGATCGAGGAAATCGGCGTTGGCATGCAGCAACGGGTCGAAATCCTGAAGGCGCTCTATCGCAAGGCCGACATCCTGATCCTGGACGAGCCGACGGGCGTACTGACCCCCGCCGAGGCCGACCACCTGTTCCGAATCCTGCGCGGTTTGCGCGACGAAGGCAAAACCATCATCCTGATCACGCACAAGTTGCGCGAGATCATGGAGGTGACCGACACCGTCAGCGTCATGCGGCGGGGCGAGATGACGGCCACGGTCAAGACGAAGGACACGAGCCCCGAGGAACTGGCCGAGCTGATGGTCGGCCGCAAGGTTCTTCTGCGGGTGAACAAGGCCCCGGCGTCGCCCTATGGCAAGGTGCTGGAGGTCGAAGATCTGCGCGTCACGGATGACGACGGGGTCGAGCGCCTGAAAGGCATCAGTTTCGAGGTCCGCGGCGGCGAGATCCTGGGCATCGCGGGCGTCGCGGGCAATGGCCAGTCCGAACTTCTGGAGGTTCTGGGCGGCTATCAGAAGGCGCAGGGCCGGATACGGCTGAACGGCGAGCCCATCGACCTGACCGGGCGCAATTCGGACGGCCAGACGCGCCGCGCACGCGGGATCGCGCATGTGCCTGAGGATCGCCAGCGCGAAGGCCTGATCATGGACTTCCAGGCATGGGAGAACATGATCTTCGGCTATCACCATGCGCCGGAATACCAGAAATCCCGCTGGTTCATGGACAATCCGGGCATCAAGGCCGAGACGGCGGCCAAGATGGAACGTTTTGACGTCCGTCCGCCGATCCCGTCGCTTCAGGCCAAGAGTTTCTCCGGCGGCAACCAGCAAAAGATCGTCCTCGCGCGCGAGATCGAGCGCGATCCCGAATTGCTGCTGGTGGGCCAGCCGACGCGCGGCGTCGATATCGGCGCCATCGAATTCATCCACCAGCAGATCGTCGCACTGCGCGACAAGGGCAAGGCCATCCTGCTGGTGTCGGTCGAGTTGGACGAGATCCTGTCCTTGGCCGACCGGGTGGCGGTCATGTTCGACGGCCAGATCATGGGCGAGCGGATGACGAACCAGACCGACGAAAAGGAACTGGGCATGCTGATGGCCGGTATCACCGACGCCGGCCGTGCCGCCACGTCATCCTCAAGCGGCGCGATGCGCGTCAACAACCCGGGCCAGAGAGGCTGATCCGATGGACGTTATGCCGAAATGGGTCGACGCGGTCCTGATCCCCCTCATCTCGATCCTGCTGGCCTTCGCCATTTCGGCGATCGTGATCCTCGCCATCGGCGAGGATCCGATCCGGGCCATCGGCATCATGATCGAGGGCACCTTCGGCAACTCGACCGGCGTCGGATACATGCTCTACTACGCCACCAATTTCATGTTCACGGGGCTTGCGGTGGCCATCGCGTTCCACGCGCGGCTGTTCAACATCGGGGGCGAGGGACAGGCGACGCTGGGCGGACTGGGCGTGGCACTGGTCTGTCTGGCTCTGCCCTGGCCCCATTGGACCCTCGCGCTGCCCTTCGCGATCCTGGGCGGCGCGCTTTTCGGCGCGGCCTGGGCGTTCATCCCGGCCTATCTTCAGGCCAAGCGTGGCAGCCATATCGTCATCACGACGATCATGTTCAACTTCATTGCCGCGGCGCTGATGGTCTACCTCTTGAACGAGGTGCTGAAGCCCGCGGGCTCGATGGATCCGGCCAGTGCGCGGTTCGGCGAAGGCGCGATGCTGCCGCGCATGTCGGACATTCTGGGTGTCTTCGGCATCCCGTTCTCGGCGGCGGCTCCGGTGAACATCTCGTTCTTCGTGGCCGTTTTGGCCTGTGTCCTGTTCTGGCTCTTGATGTGGAAGACGCGACTGGGGTATGAATTGCGCGCCTACGGGCATTCCGAGACGGCGGCCAAATACGCAGGCATCTCGCCGACCCGCATCATCGTGATCGCCATGCTGATCTCGGGCGGTCTGGCCGGGATGATGGCGATCAACTCGGTGATGGCCTCGAACCGGCTTGTCCTGAACTCGGTCGAAGGTGCCGGCTTCATCGGCATCGCCGTGGCCCTGATGGGCCGCTCGCACCCCTTCGGCATATTTCTGGCCGCTCTTCTGTTCGGCTTTCTGGTTCAGGGCGGCGCGGAAATCGACTTCTGGACCAGCATTCCCCGCGAGCTGATCGTCGTGATCCAGGCGCTGGTGATCCTGTTCACCGGCGCACTCGACAATATGGTGCGTATGCCGCTCGAGCGGTTGTTTCTCGTGTTCCGGCGCACCCCTCCGGCCCCCCAGGCCAAGCCGAACCCCAAACCCGACGCCAAGTCGGTACAGAGGGAGCCGGCGCAGTGATCATCGACTGGCTGCCCAACCTGATCGCCGCGTGGAGCGTGCAGCTTCTGGGAGTGTTCTCGCCCGGCCCCGGTGTAGCGCTCATCCTCTCGCAAGCGACGTCTCGCGGGCGAGCAGCGGCGATTTCAACCTGCTTCGGGATTGCCTTCGGAACCGTTCTTCTGGCGATCGCCACGGTGCTGGGGCTGGCGGCGATCCTGTCCGACATCGCCTGGGCAATGACGACAGTAAAGCTGAGCGGCGCGGGATACCTCGCACGGCTTGCGTGGAACGCGTTCGGCAAGGCTTTGCATCCGCCCGCCCCGCCTGTCTCTCAGGGGTCAACCGACACGGCGGCGGTGCTGGCCGGATTCCTGATGCAGATCACCAATCCCAAGGCGATCTTCTTTTGGCTTGCGGTGGCCGCTCTGGGCAGCTTGGACGCAGCCCCGGTCGCTGTCATCCTCGTCTTCCTAGTCGGCGCATTTCTGAATTCATTCCTCGGATACGGCGCGTGGGCCGTCGCCCTGTCGTCGCGGCCATTCCGCGCCTTATATGCCGCCGCCAGACGCTGGGTCGAAGGAACACTGGGTGTCTTCTTCGCCTTCGCCGCGTTCAAGCTGGCCACGTCAAGGAGCTGATGCATGGATTTCCTGACGCTTCTTCAGATCCTCGACACGACCGTCCGCCTGGCCACTCCGCTCTTGTTCGCCTGCCTCGCCGGTCTGTTCTCGGAGCGCTCTGGCATCTTCGACATCGGTCTCGAAGGCAAGATGCTGATCGCGGCCTTCTTCTCGGGTGCCCTGGCCGCGACCAGCGGATCGGTCTGGATCGGACTTTTGGCCGGAGTCGGCTCTTCGATCGCGCTTGCTCTGGTCCACGGTCTGGCCTCGATCACCTTTCGCGGCAACCAACTGATCTCGGGCGTCGCGATCAACTTCCTCGCCGCGGGTCTCACCGTTCTGATCGCCCAGGACTGGTTCCAGCAGGGCGGCCGTACGCCGTCCCTGACGGGAGACGCTCGCTTCCAGTCCATCGACCTGCCCTTCGCGGACGCGTTCGCCGATATCCCCTATCTCGGTCCCATCTATTCCGAGCTAATCTCGGGCCACTCGATCCTCGTCTACGTCGCGGTTCTGACCGTGCCCGCGACCTGGTACATTCTGTTCCGCACGCGTTTCGGTCTGCGTCTGCGCGCCGTCGGCGAAAACCCGGCCGCGGTCGACACGGCCGGAATTTCGGTCGTCTGGCTGCGCTATTTGGCGGTCGTCATCTGCGGCCTTCTTTGCGGACTGGCCGGCGTCTATCTGGCCACGGGTCTTCAGGCCGGTTTCGTCAAGGATATGTCATCGGGCCGCGGCTTCATCGCACTGGCCGCCCTGATCTTCGCCAAATGGCGGCCCTGGTACGCACTTTGGGCCTGCCTTCTGTTCGGGTTTCTTCAGGCGCTGTCGTTCCGCCCCGATGTCCTGGAAGCGGTCGTGCGCATCGACATCCCTGGCCAGCTTCTCGATGCACTGCCCTTCATCCTGACCGTCGTGATCCTGGCGGGCTTCGTCGGCAAGGCGATTCCTCCGCGGGCGGGTGGCGAACCCTACGTCAAGGAGCGCTAAGGCGGTCCTGATCCGATTTGTCGCATCTGGCCTTACGCGCCCGGCGCATTTGGCCGTTGAACCGAAGTTGAGTGCGGGCGTAAGGGAAGCCCATGCAAATCTACCTCCCCATTGCCGAGGTCTCGGTCAATGCCTTCCTGCTTCTGGGCCTGGGCGGGATGGTGGGCGTGCTCTCCGGCATGTTCGGGGTCGGTGGCGGCTTCCTGATGACGCCACTATTGTTCTTCATCGGCATTCCGCCCGCAGTCGCCGTCGCGACCGAGGCGAACCAGATCGTCGCCTCGTCATTCTCGGGCGTTCTGGCGCACCTGAAACGGCGAACCGTCGATCTGAAGATGGGTACCGTCCTGCTGATCGGCGGTCTTGTCGGCGCGGCGGTGGGTGTGCAGATCTTCAACGCGCTAAAGGCCATCGGTCAGGTAGACCTGTTGGTCCGCCTGTCCTACGTCGTGTTCCTGGGCATCATCGGCGGGCTGATGTTCATCGAAAGCCTGAACGCCATCCGAAAATCGCGCGCTGGCCGGGCTGCGCCGATCCGCAAGAAGCATACCTGGGTACACAATCTGCCCTTCAAGATGAAGTTCCGTACATCCGGGCTCTATATCTCGGTCATTCCACCACTGCTGGTGGGGCTGCTGGTCGGCATCCTGGCTGCGATCATGGGTGTCGGCGGCGGGTTCATCATGGTGCCCGCGATGATCTATCTCTTGGGCATGCCGACCAAGGTCGTCGTCGGCACCTCGCTGTTCCAGATCATCTTCGTGACCGCCTTCACCACGATGTTGCACGCCACCACCAACTTCACGGTCGATGTCGTGCTCGCTGTGCTTCTGCTGGTCGGCGGCGTAATCGGCGCTCAGGTCGGGACACGCCTAGGTGCACGCCTGAAAGCCGAGCAACTGCGCATCCTGTTGGCCATTCTGGTGCTTGCCGTCTGCGGGAAACTGGCGCTCGACCTGCTTCTGCAACCGGCCGAGTTGTACTCGCTCGGCGCGGCGGCGGGCCACTGATGCTGCGCTGCGCCATCATAATCTGGCTGACCGCGCTTCCCGCGCTGGCGGAAGAGGTCGTCGCCGGACTGTCGCAGTCTCGCATCTCGATCTCGACGAACTTCGACGGCTCCGAGATCCTGATTTTCGGTGCCGTCAAGCGGCAAGACCCGATCGTCGAAGACCCGCCGCTTGAGGTCCTGATCACGGTCGAGGGGCCGTCGCGTCCGATCAGCGTCCGCCGGAAAGAAAAGCGTTTCGGAATCTGGATCAACACGGACGCCGTCGAGGTCGATCGCGCACCGACCTTTTACGCGGTTGCAACCTCGGGCCCCTGGGCCGAAGTCATCAAGGATACAGAGGACCTGCGCCACAAGATCTCGACCCTACGCGCCATCCGGTCGGTCGGGGCTACGATCCGCGGCAGCCAGGACTTCACCGATGCTCTCGTGCGCATCCGCGCCAACTCGGACCTCTATCAGACCAATATCGGTTCGGTCAGCCTGTCGGAGCAGACGCTCTTCAACACCTCGATCCGCCTGCCAGCGAACCTGACCGAAGGCGATTACAGGGCGCGGTTCTTTCTGACGCGGGGCGGTCGCGTGATCGACACGCATGAAAAGATCATCGCGGTCCAGAAGGTGGGGCTTGAACGGTTCCTGTACCGGCTGGCTCATGACCAGCCGATCATCTACGGTCTGATGTCGCTCGCCATCGCCATCGCGGCCGGGTGGGGCGCTTCGGCGGCGTTCAGGTTCCTCAGGAACTGACCGGTTCAGCCGCGCCCGATATAGGGCATCTTGGTCGCCATGATCGTGATGAACTGCACATTGGCATCCAGCGGCAAGTCGCACATCTGAAGAACCGTATTCGCGACGTGCGTGACGTCCATCGTCGGCTCCGGCATCATGGAACCGTCGGCTTGCGGCTTCCCCGCCGCCATATCCTCGGTCATGTCGGTCAGCGCGTTGCCGATGTCGATCTGACCGCAGGCGATGTCGAACGCCCGCCCGTCCAGAGACAGGGATTTCGTCAGGCCCGTGACCGCATGCTTGGTGGTCGTGTACGGCACCGAGCGCCAGCGTGGCACATAGGCCGACACCGATCCGTTGTTCACGATCCGCCCGCCTTGCGGCGATTGCGCCCGCATATGCCGGAAGGCCGCCCGGGCGCAGTTGAACATGCCCGTCAGGTTCACCGCCACAACGGAATTCCACGTGGCATCGTCGATCTCGTCGATCGGTTTGGCCGGGCTTCCCCGACCCGCGTTGTTGAACAAGGCGTCGAGCCGGCCAGCGGCATCGACGAACCGCTCGAATGCCGCCTCGACGGCCGCCGGATCGGTCACGTCCGTGGGCAGCGCCACCGCACGATCCCGACCGGCGCAAAGTGCGTCCAGCTTGTCGGCGCCGCGCGCCATGCAGCCAACCGTCCAGCCGGCGTTCAGAAACGCCTCGGCGGTCGCCGCGCCGATTCCCTGGCTTGCGCCCGTGATGATAATGCTTCGGCTCATTCCAATTGATCTCCAGTCAGTTCCAGGGGCGCAGGGGGCGCATCAAGGTCGCCGGTCGTCAGCGGCTCGGTGGGTTTGCCCAGCCGATAGCGGGTCACCCAGAACAGCCGCTCTTCCGCGCGCGTGATCGCAACGTAGGCGAGACGCTTCCAAAGGGGAATACCCGCCTCCATCCGGCCCGCACGACTGGCCGCATAGAGATCGGGGGCAAAGACCTGCACCTCCCGCCACTGGCTGCCCTGGGCCTTGTGGATCGTCACCGCCGCGCCGTGCAGAAAGGCGGCACCCATATTCGCGGCGAAAGGGATGAACGGCTCCTCCTCGTCGGGGATTTCGATCTTGATGATCGACGCGGCCGACACCTGCGGGTCGGGCGCGCCAATCACATGCAGGCGCGAGAATCCCGCGCGTCGACCCGGGCCGAGGTAAATCACCTGCGCCCCCTTGATCAGGCCGCGCGCTTCCAGATCCAGGCGTTTCTTGCGGTGCTTGAGCGGCAATTCGATCCCGTCGCAGATCAACGGCTCGCCCGGCAGCAACGCGTCGTGTGGCGCGTCATAGGCCGCGCGAAAGGCCTGGATAAGACGCACCCGCGTGGCGTTTCGCCAAACCAGGACAGGAGAGCGCGCCATCAGGCCCGCTTCGACACGGGGCGAGACGACGACGCGATCGTCGCCGGCGGCCTTGTCCTCGATCATCCTCTCGAATTGCTCGAATGTCAGATCATCTTCCCCAAGCGCGTGGGCCAGATCCAGGATCGGACTGTCCACGTCCTGACGGTGAATGCGGTGCAGGATCAGCTTGCGGGGCTCGGGCAGGCTGTCGAACACCATCGAGCCCGACTGGTTGACGGGGGCCAGCTGCGCCGGGTCGCCAAACAGCAGGAGCGTTGGGAAGATATCCTGAAGATCCTCGAACTGCCGCTCATCCAGCATCGACGCCTCGTCCACAAAGCCGATGTCCAACGGATCTTCTCGCCGCTTCCATCCCAGAATGAAATCCGACCCCTTCAATCCTGCGGCCGCCAGGGCGCCGGGAATGGACTTTGCCTGCTGATAAAAGGCCAGCGCCCGGTCCAACGCGGCATCCGACAGCCCCTCGACCTCGGGCCGGTCCGCATTTCCGACAAGCCACTCGGCGATGCGTTCGTATTCCGGGTCGTAAAGCGGCGTGTAAAGGATACGATGAATCGTCGTCGCGGCGACACCACGGGTCCGCAGAACGCTTGCGGCCTTGTTGGTGGGCGCCAGGATCGCCAACGTTCGCTTGTCCTTCCGGCGTCGGCCCTCGTAGTCGCCCGAAATCGTGTCGACCCCCGCTTCGCCCAGGGCTTCGGCCAGGCGCGCCAGCAACATCGTCTTGCCGGACCCCGCCTTGCCGATCACTGCAAGCACCCCCTGCCCTCCTTCGGTCCGAGGCAGGGTCATGCTTTCGTCGATGTCGATGCCCGCCGACGTCAAGGCCTCGGCGATCCGGTCGAAAGCCTCGGCCTGATCCTCCGAGAATGACGTGATGGGCATGGACATGGCGGGACAGTATCGGCAAGCATCGGGGGCCGCCAGTGCAGTCGCGACCGGCGCTCCCCGGGCCGTCAGGCAGTCATCCGCAATGCACCGGACCCTGGATACCCGAAGGCCCGGGCGAACCATGCCCGCGACACTTCGTCGGAGATGCCGGCGCGGCTCAGCAGCCGCGGGCGAATGTGGCGCTCGAACGCCCAGAGACCGACGCTGACCGCGTCTCGCCCCTTGCCCTCGGTGCCCAAAATGATCGGACCCCAACCAAGCCGGCGATAAATGCGGATCATCCGGGCGTCGAAAACGCCGACCGCGTGCGACAGATCGAGGCCCAGTCCCAGTTCCATTCCGCCCAGCATCAGCGCGGCCGACACCCGCGCTTCGGCGTCGGGTGCCAGACAGAACCGGGTGCATTCCCAGATCGAAGGACTGCGGATTTCCGCGCCGTCGGTCAACGACAAAAAGTGATCGTTGACCATCGTCCCGCCGGTCGTCGGCAGAAATCGCATAGAACCGCCGTGCCGGCCTTGGACATCCTCCCAGATGACATAAAGAGGGTTCATGAGATCGTATTCGTCACGCTCTGTGCCATCGGCATGGACCGTTACCTCCCAGTTCAGGCGGTCGCGAAACTGACGTGCCCGATCCCGAAACATGCTGCCGGCTAGGCGCGGATAGTGATGAAGTTGGTCCGCATGCAGAAAGCGAAGCATTTGACCCTCCTGTCCGTGGTGCAGGAAAGGGTCGTAGGCGACGCCTGTTAACCGATAGGGAAGTCGGCGTACGCCGGGGTTGTCAAAGCATGAGCAACCCGAATGACAATGCGCGGGCAACGGCGTGGGTGGTATTCGACGCGGCCAGCTTGAAACGCGCGCTTTCGATATAGACGCGAAGCGTGTGTTCCGAGATCGACAGATTTTCAGCCGCCTGCGCGCGACTGTACCCAAGGGCAAGCATGGTCAACGCATCGGTCTCACGCGGGCTGAGGCTGCGCGCTTCAACGAAATCGGAACCGCGTTCAAGCTCCAGCGCCTTCTGGTTGATATAGTGCGAGACCAGGATCAGTTCGGCCGTATGCTCCCGCGAGTATTGAAGCCAAAGGTCGTCCGTCGCATTGTCGCTGACGGTGAACAGGGCAAACTGGCCCGACGGACCACGGATCGGAACCGAGAAACCCTGGTTTCCGACACCGCCTTCAACGGCCTCGCCCATGAAGTTCCGGGCGGCCTTGCCGGACCAATCCAGTTGCTTCCATTGAACGGGGTGAAAGCGCCGGTAACAGGATTGCACAACAGGGTCGATCCGCGCGTAATCCTGTTCGAGGTAACGCTCGACCCATTGGGGCGAGTAGGTCAGCGCCGCGTATTGCTCGCCCGTCGAGTTAACCGAATGATAAACGACATGCTCGACATTCAGATCGTCGCGCAGCCCGATGACGATGTCATTGAGTGCTTCGCGGGTCTGAACCTGTTGTAGCCTCTCGATAAAGTCTGCCAGCATCGCCCAAGCTCCGCTGCGCCGGTGTCGGCGCGATCCCTTGCAACGACGCGATCTCGGCAGCCGCCACTGCCATGAGTAAATTGATCTGTTTCCCGGTCGCAGTCAGGCCGTTTTCTTTCGAGAACGTTCTGAGATCCGCAAGAACGTCGAGCATCCATTCATTTCTCATAGGCACTCTCTTTTTCAAAGGTTAACGAAGCCTTAATACAACCCTAGCATGCAATTGAATTCCAGCGAATTCACCAATTACAACTCCCCTGATCTGGTGAGGAGGACGCCAGCATGTTCCTGAAAACACTAATATTCCATTTAAAATTCGCAGAAATGCCTGCGCCGGGCACGTGGCCCGGCGGTGATTTTCAGCACGCGCAACAATCTGTTTCCTATCCGGAAACACTCGCCTCTAACGTGTCTTCGAATGTACGCAATCCCGTGCGCGGCGCCTGAACGAGAACAGCCATGTTTCCAGGCTTGTGCTCGTTCTTGCGCATCTTCACGTGTGCCGCCGGAATGTCAGCCCAAGGAAAGACTTCGGACATGCAGGGATCAAGCCGCCGCTCGATCATCAGGCGGTTTGCGGCCGCGGCCTGTTTCAGATGCGCAAAGTGGCTGCCTTGGATGCGTTTCTGGTGCATCCAGACATAGCGGGCGTCCATAGTCAGGTTGTAGCCCGTCGTTCCGGCGCAAATCACGACCATACCGCCCTTCTTCACCACGAACGTGCTGACAGGGAACGTCGCCTCGCCCGGATGCTCGAACACCATATCGACATTCACGCCCTTGCCGGTGATGTCCCAGATCGCCTTGCCGAATTTCCGGACCTCGTTGAACCAATCCTTGTACTCCGGCGTGTTGACCGTGGGCAGTTGTCCCCAGCACTTGAAATCCTTGCGATTGATCACGCCCTTGGCCCCCAGGCCCATGACGAAGTCGCGCTTGTCCTCTTCGCTGATGACTCCGATGGCGTTCGCCCCGGCGGTGTTGATCAACTGGATCGCATAGGACCCAAGCCCGCCGGACGCGCCCCAGACCAAGACATTCTGACCCGGCTTCAGCTCGTGCGGATGATGGCCGAACAGCATCCGATAAGCGGTGGCCAGCGTCAGCGTGTAACAGGCGCTTTCCTCCCAGGTCAGGTGCCTCGGGCGCGGCATCAATTGCTGGGCCTGAACGGTGGTGAACTGGGCGAACGACCCGTCCGGCGTCTCGTATCCCCAGATGCGCTGGCTAGGGCTGAACATGGGATCGCCGCCGTTGCAGTGCTCGTCATCACCGTCGTCCTGGTTGCAGTGGATCACGACCTCGTCGCCCACCTTCCAGTTCTTGACCTTGTCGCCCACGGCCCACACGATGCCCGACGCATCGGACCCGGCGATATGATAGTCGGCGCCGTGAACGTCGAAGGGACTGATCGGGATTCCCAGTCCGGCCCAGACCCCGTTGTAGTTCACGCCTGCGGCCATCACGAGAACGACCACCTCATGACTGTCGGGCTTCTTGACGTCGACCACCTCGATCTGAAACGATTGATCCGGCTCACCATGACGCTCGCGACGGATCGCCCAGGCGTGCATCTTCTCGGGAAGATGTCCCAGCGGAGGCATCTCGCCGACGTCGTAAAGATCCTTCACAGGTGCATTGTAGGTCGCAGTTGTTTCATTCGTATCCAACGCCATCGCTCCCTCCGTGAAATTGCGCTGCGACGCAGAATCGTCGCTGTCTTGCGGAATCAACTAGAGACGCGAGCGCAACTTTGCAAACAGAATTTATGTAATTTTGAAATTTTATGACTTTTCCGTTGCCGGCACAGCAGGCAGTGACGGTATCGCCGCGACAACCTCGTGATCGAGATGCGGCTTTATCGAGTTGGCATAAAACGCTGCAAGGCCGGGTTCCGCGATGCCGTACAGGCCCTCGCTGTGGTTCAGGACATGGCGGAGCACGAGAATGTCCAACTCTCGCTGCCACGCAGCGCGGTCATCGGTGGGAGATGCGAAATCCAGACCGTTTCCAGCGAAGCGGCTTCGCAACCGGGACGCCTCGGTAAGAATGGCGTCCAAATCCGCTGTTCCGCCAAGGGCGAACAGGGAGGCGACAGCGAGAGGCGTGTTGACGACGGGAACGGCGCCACGAATGTCCTCGATCAGACGCTCGGCCAGGGTATCCACGAGATTATCCGGTGCACTTCTGTTCAAGTCGCGCAGCGAAACCGGCCGCCCGAAGGTCACGGCGGCGACACCGAAGCGGCCGACCTTGCCCATGATGCGCCTGCGCAGGTAGCGCAGGGAAAACACGATGCCTTCGGGGATAGACGCACGAAACCTGCGTTTTCCCGTCCTGCCAGCCGCCACCAGAACCCGGTCCTCGACCACGCGGTCGTAGTTCAGCGAGATCGGAATGAAGACCACATCATGCCCATCCCGTCGCCACCCTTCGACGATATAGCTTAGAATGCCCAGCTTCGGCTCACCGACCTCGCCGGTCCGCGACAGGCCGCCCTCCGGAAACACCGCTTGCGTCACTCCGGCTTCGGTCGCGCGTTGCACGTAGGTGGACAACACCTTGCGGTACAAAGCCGTTCGTGACTGGCGGCGGATGAAGTAGGCGCCCATCGCCTTGATCAGCCGTGACATGGGCCAGATGCGCGCCCATTCGCCCACGGCATAGGACAAAGCCGACTGCTCGGCGGCCAGGTAGGTGACCAGCACATAGTCGAAGTTCGACCTGTGGTTCATCACGAAAACGATCGTGGCGTCCTTGTCGATTTCCGACAGGGCCTTCTCGTCGATGCGGTGCAACCGGACGTCGAACAGCTTGTTGGCGATCCATCGCGCCAGTCTGATCGCCACGCCGAAATAAGCACTCGCACTGAACGAGGGTACGATCTCGCGCGCATAGTCACGCGCTTTCTCGAACGCCACGTCCTCTCGCACCGCGTTATTCTCGGCATAGTCCGCAACGGCCCGCACCACATCCGGGTCGTAGATCACGCGCTGGATCATGTCCTGACGGCGCAACAGCTTGAACGGCTGGATCGGACGCTCGAGCCGTTTGTTGAGTTCCGATACAATCCTTTCCGCCCGGCGCCGAAAGAACCAGCGAACCGAGGGGAACAATAGATGCGTCGACGCGGTGACCGCCGCAAACAGCAGAATCAGGATCAGCAGCCACAGGGGCAATTCGACGGTCGCGGTCATGACCCGAGCATTGCCGCGCAACGTCGTGAGATGCAATTGCGTTCATATTCACCGAAGTAGTCTGACAATTGCTCCGCCGGCCCATCTCCGAACGCGAGGCGTGCTGGCGCGAAGCATCGTGAAATTTCACATTTGCAACCCCGCGTTTTGGGAAATGTTGAATTTGTGATAGCATGAGATTCTTAACTATGTTCATTTTGAGGGGACCTTCTGATGTTTAAGAGTATTTGTGCTGCCGCATTTTGCGCGGCTGCCCTTGTCGCGGGGTCGGCGCACGCCGCTGTCCTCGGGGCAACCTCCGGCCCCGACACTTCGTTCTCGATCAACTTCGCGTTCGTGAACGATGGTGGTCCGGACATCCTGAGCCTGTCGCTCGACGGGTCCACAGGCCTCAACCCGGTCTTCTGGGATGGCCTTGGGTCGCCGGGAGGCACAGCCACGCTGGCCTCCACTTCTGGTGAGGACACGACGTTGGCGGTCTTCAACTTCGTTGCCGGTAGCTTCGCGGACGGTGACTCGTTCACGCTGACCGGCGTCGATCCCGACTTCGTCATAGGATCGCCAAGCGTGCCGATCAGCGGACTCCTCGGTGTGTCCGTCTCGGCCGTCTACAGCAATGCCACGTCGTTTTTCGGAACTTTCGTGGACAACCCGGATGAAGGCGCCGGACTGATCCTAGTCGGCGATATGTCAAAGGTACCAGTTCCTGCTGCGTTGCCTTTGATGCTGGCCGGTATCGGGATGCTGGGGATGGCAAGGCGCAAGCAAAGAAAAGCTTGAATTCTGGCAGACATTGATGAGAGCGGCCGCCTGGTGCGGCCGTTTTCTTTTGCAGATGCGAAAAGACGGTTTTTGCAGCGCGGCATCTTGCTGCGCAAGATTATTTCGGATAAAACGCTCGAAGTAGATTTTTGTTGCGCGGAGTTCTGACGTATGTCGCCCGAGAAAGACCAACCCTGGCTGTTCCGCACGTATGCCGGCCATTCGACCGCCAAAGCGTCGAACGCGCTGTACCGGAGCAACCTCGCCAAGGGCCAGACCGGGTTGTCGGTCGCCTTCGATCTGCCCACGCAAACGGGCTACGATAGTGACCATCGTCTTGCACGCGGCGAGGTAGGCAAGGTCGGTGTCCCGGTTTCGCATCTGGGCGACATGCGAACCCTGTTCCGGGATATCCCGCTGGAACAGATGAACACCTCGATGACGATCAATGCGACCGCCCCATGGCTGCTGGCGCTTTACATCGCGGTCGCCGAACAACAGGGCGCGGATATCGCAAAGCTTCAGGGCACGGTCCAGAACGACATCATCAAGGAATATCTTTCGCGCGGCACCTATGTCTGCCCGCCGCGCCCGTCGCTTCGGATGATTACCGACGTCGCAGCCTACACGCGACAGCATCTGCCCAGGTGGAACCCGATGAATGTCTGCTCCTATCACTTGCAAGAAGCGGGTGCGACGCCCGAGCAGGAACTGGCCTATGCCCTGGCCACGGCGCAGGCGGTTTTGGATGATCTGAAAGGCAAGGTCGCGGCCGAGGACTTCCCCGCGATGGTGGGGCGCATCAGCTTTTTCGTGAATGCCGGCATCCGCTTCGTGACCGAGATGTGCAAGATGCGGGCCTTCACCGAGCTCTGGGACGAGATTTGCCGCGAGCGTTACGGCGTCGAGGATGAGAAGTTCCGCCGCTTCCGTTATGGCGTTCAGGTCAACTCCCTTGGCCTGACCGAGCAGCAGCCGGAAAACAACGTCTACCGCATCCTTCTGGAAATGCTGGCGGTGACATTGTCCAAGAACGCCCGCGCCCGCGCCGTCCAGCTTCCCGCTTGGAACGAAGCCCTCGGCCTGCCCCGGCCCTGGGACCAACAGTGGTCCCTCAGGATGCAGCAGATCCTGGCTTACGAGACCGATCTTCTGGAATACGGCGACCTGTTCGACGGCAATCCGGTCGTGACGGCCAAGGTCGAGGCATTGAAGGACGGCGCGCGCGCCGAACTGGCGCATATCGACGCCATGGGCGGCGCCGTCGAAGCCATCGAGTACATGAAATCGCGATTGGTGGAGTCGAACGCCGAGCGCATCGCCCGGATCGAGGCCGGTCAGACCGTCGTGGTCGGCGTGAACAGGTATGAAACAGGGGAGCCCTCGCCCCTGACCTCGGGCCCCGAGGCGATCATGGTGGCCGACGCGGACGCGGAAGCCGACCAGGTGGCGCGTCTCGTCGCGTGGAGGGAGGCACGCGACGAGACCGCCGTCCGAACCGCATTGGACGACCTTCGCCGCGCCTGCGCCGAGGGCCGGAACGTGATGGAGCCATCCTTGGCTGCCGCGAGGGCGGGCGCCACGACGGGGGAATGGGGCGACGTGGTTCGCAGCGTCTTTGGCCAGTATCGCGCCCCCACCGGGGTATCCCGTGCTCCGTCGAACCGAACCGAGGGTCTGGATGACATCCGAAGCGCCGTTGACGCGGTTTCTGCCAAGCTGGGCCAGCGGCTGAAGTTTCTTGTCGGCAAGCCCGGGCTCGATGGCCATTCCAATGGCGCCGAGCAGATCGCCTCGCGGGCCCGCGATGCTGGCATGGACATCACCTACGAAGGGATACGGCTGACCCCCTCGGAGATCGTCGCGGCGGCGCGGGAGACGGGCGCGCATGTCGTCGGATTGTCGATCCTGTCTGGGTCGCACCTGCCGCTGATCGAAGAGACCTTGGCGGAAATGGCCACCGCCGGTATGGCGGAGGTCCCGCTTGTCGTCGGCGGCATCATCCCCGAAGACGACGCAAATCGGCTTCTGGCGATGGGTGTGGCCAGGGTCTATACCCCCAAGGATTTCGAACTGAACCGGATCATGTTCGACATTGTCGCCTTGGCCGACCCGGCCGCTGTCGCCGCTGAATAGGCGGTCAGCGCGGCGTGTAGAAATAGGCCGTCATGTGTCCGCCCATGCTTCGATTGTAAAGAGGTCGGCGGTCCGCGATCCATGCCTCCATCTCGCTGTTGCCGAAACGGGCCAGGTACATCTCGAACCATGCGAAATACTGATTGTCTTTTCGGTATCGGAGCGAGACCTCGTCCACGCCCGAATATCTCGTGAAATTGGCCGGGTCGGCGATGATCCGGTTGTTCACGTCAACCAGGTGGTGCAGCGTCTTGCCGTTGATCTCCAAATCCCACATGCGGTATCCCTGCCTTTCGGCGATCTCGGCGATTATGGCCAGGTACATCAGTGCAAAGTTCTGGTAATGCGCCGCAAGTTCGCCGCGCTTCATCTCGAGCGGCATCGCGCCTTCGGGCGTCGCATGCGTCAGCGCTGAATAGATCGCGCCCACGCCATTGCGGAACAGTTCGCAGTCCGCGGTGATCACGCCGATGATCGCCGCATAAAGCGCGCGGCGGTAGTAATGGTTGTTACAGCAGGTGCCGCCGGGTTCTCCCGGAATAGCGAAATGGCTTCTCGCCACACGCGTCAGCCAGGCCTAGATCACCGACATCTCCTGGGTACGGTCTGACAGATCGGGCAGCACCGCCGCCAAGGCATGTCCGATGGCGAACAGGGTGGATTCGACCTGGAACCACCCTTGTCGGCGCTGGGGTGAGTAGTTGAACTGCGCCAACCCGTCGCGTTCGGCCCAGCGGACCAGAAGGTCGATCAGGCAATCGGCGTTGCGGCGGGTGCTGGCAAACAGGTTGGCGGCGGCAAGGTAGCTGACGGCGTCCTCAAAGTCCCGGAACGGCGCAACCGCGGATCGCCAGGCGTCGTTATTCTCGTAAAACGACGGAAGAACAATGGCTTGATCTTGAACCGGAATGGCAAGCACCTCGGCGTCGCATTCAGCTTGACGCGAGCCGCTTGCAGCACGGGATCGACGACGGTCTGGATCAGCTTGCGGCGCTTCGCGAAGTCGAAGTAGCCCGCCATCGGGTCGCGAACGCTGTAGGCAGACAGCTCCTCTGCCCACGGCTGGGATCGACCCAGGGCGGTGGTGGCGGTCGATGCGGCCAGCGCGGATGCGATGAACGTGCGCCGATTGAGATAGGCCATGATCGCTCTGCCCAAAAAAATCCGGCGGACATCGCCGCCACCGAACCCCACCAGCGTCTATACGATCGTTGCGTGTAATGCCCTGCAGTGACAGCGCTTTTTCTCACCAAACCGGAAGATCGTTTGCCGTGGTGTCGTCACTGCAACGCGCCTCTTTCCGGGTGGATGCGGTTGTGGTCTACCTTTCAGAACAATGGATAGAAGGAGATCGGCGATGACGATCCACATCGGTGCGGAGCCGGGAGATATTGCGGAAACGGTGCTGATGCCGGGGGATCCGTATCGGGCCAAGTGGGCTGCCGAGACCTTTCTGGATGAGCCGAAGCTGGTCAACGAAGTCCGGGGAATGCTAGGTTTTACAGGGACTTGGAAGGGTCATCGGGTGACGATCCAGGGATCGGGCATGGGAATGCCCAGTCTGTCGATCTATGCCAATGAACTGATAAAAGACTATGATTGTCAGACACTTATCCGCATCGGCTCATGCGGCGCGATGCAAAGCCATGTCAAGATCCGCGACGTGATCCTGGCAATGACCGCAACGACCGTGTCGACACCGTCGCGCAGCATCTTCAAGGACCTGAATTTCGCCCCCTCAGCCGACTGGGGCCTGTTGAAATCCGCCGCTGAGGCCGCGACCCGAAAGGGCGTGCCGACGCATGTCGGCGGCATCTATTCGTCGGATGTCTTTTATGACGAACGCCCTGATCTTAATGAACAAATGACCCGTCACGGCATCCTAGGCGTCGAGATGGAGGCGGCGGAACTCTATACTCTCGCAGCCCGCTACCAGCGCCGCGCATTGGCGGTTCTGACGGTATCGGATCACCTGATCACGCACGAGGCCCTGCCTTCGGACCAGCGCGAAAAAAGCTTTAGCGACATGGTGGAAATCGCCTTGGAAGCCGCCTTCGCGTCCGCCTGAATGGCGTTGTCGGCCAAGTGTCGGCGCACCGTCTGCCAAACGTATGGCAACTTGTATGGCATTCCTTGTGTTTGAAGGACTTAGCGTTTGCGATGCACAGGCGCTCAACCACCTCTTTTTGCGTCCGAGCCGTAGGCAAAAGACAGTGAAGAGCGAATTGGTTCCAGCCGTATTCGCTTCCGCCTGTCTGCCCGCCATCGCAACGCTGTCACATCACGAGGCGGAAGCCTTATATTGACATCGGACGTCATCGGATATCGCCTCCTTGGAGGGCCGCTTCCTCCAAGGGCCTCCGGTCGCAACAGGTAGGTCATGACCCGGTTCCGCGTCGCTCCAGTTTCCGCCGACTTCAAGGATTGGGGCGTTCTGCATCGCCTGCTGAACCGCGCCTTCGCCGACATGGCCGGCCGGATCGACCCACCGTCGTCACTGACGACCATGACGGTCCGAAGCATCATGATAAAGGCCGAGACGGAAAAGCTGGTGCTTGCCTTCGACGGCAAGGCTCTTGCAGGCTGCGGTTTCGGCAGGATCGACGACCGCGCGCTTTATCTGTCGAAACTGGCCGTGGATCCGGACTATCGGCGCCGTGGGCTGTTGCGGGAGATCGTCGCACAAATGGAAATTCTGGCGAAACACGACGCTTTGTCGGCGCTTACCCTTCAGACACGTGTCGAACTGATCGGCAATCACGCCGCCTTCCGCGCCCTCGGGTTTGAAAAGGTGGGCGAAACCGCCCACCCCGGTTATGATCGACCGACGAGTTTCACATTCCGCAAAGAGATCTGAGCGAAGGGGCGCCCGCCTGGAGAGTGGGCGGGAGAAGGCGGGTGGCATCGGAAACGTGCCGGACTGACGTACGGCAATCGTTGCTCGCCGGGACCCTAGCGTTTCGTATCTTTCTCCCGTCCGCGCCTTGTCGCGTAGCGCCACAGCGGTCCCACATCCAGGGCGGCGATGGCGACGCCGAGCGGGATCATCCAGAACCCGAGGATGGGCAGAAAGCCCAGAATGCCGCCGGCGATCAGCAGCACACCGAGCGGCAGTCTGAAGCCAGGTGCGACGCGCTTTCTGACGGCGTAGCGGAAACGCGCCGTGGTCCGGACAATCTGTTGTTTGAGTGTGGTGTCGCTCATCGGCTGTTAGATGTTCTGTCGTCCGGCGCGCTGCAAGATCTCATTTGTTGGAACCCTTTGAACGGTAATGCGTTCCATCTTGGCATGACGACGCAGCAAACGAGGGAATCGACAATGTATTCTGCCATGAAATTTCTCGCCGCCGGGACGGCACTTGGACTTATCGCGGCCTGTAGCCAGCAGGAAGAACCCGTGGTCATCCCGCAGGAAACGCCGATCTACGGCAAGGACGGCACGATAATCGGCATGCGCCCGGCCGTGTCGCCAGGCGGAATGTCATCCGGCGACGGAATGGACATGGACGATTCCGACGATGACGATGACGAAGACGACGGTTGATTGGTTATCAGTGAACGGTTGACCAGTAATCGGTGGTAAAAGGTGAGACGGCGGCACGCGAAAGCGTGCCGCCTTTTTCATGTGGCGTCCCTTCAAACCATCCACGGAAAATGCGCCCGCCCGGGGAGTTGGCGGGCGGGCGCGGGTGGCGTCAGATGCTGGGCTCTGACGCCGGGGGTGCCTTGGGCCGTTGGAAGAAGGACCAGCCCCTGCCGGCGCCTTCGGGACCGCGCCAATCCTCGTTCCGGGTCAGCCACATCGTCAGCGCCAGAGCGACGAAGGCGAGCGTGGAGCCTGCCAGAAGCGCGTAGTCGGCGCTGCGAAGGATCAGGTAGAGGACCGCGTAGACCGTCACCAGCACACCGCTCAGCAATCCGGTCTTTCGGCCCAGCTTCAGCGCCGTGGCGCCGAACACGGTCAACAGCCCGATCGTCGCGCCGGATGCCAGAAGATAGGCCAGGCCGAACCCGACCTGTTCGGCATAGGCCACCATCAGCAGGACGAAGACCGACTGGGCCAGGCCGACCATCAGGTACTGCACAGGATGCGCCGGGCGCGCGCTGGCGCGCTCCAGCATCAGGATCGTCAGGAAGGTCAGCGCGATGAACAGGATGCCGTAGCGGGCCGAGCGCCAGGCTTTCTGGTAGAAGTCGTTCGGCGTGATGAAGCGAACCCCCATGCTGGCCTTTTGCCGGGCCGTCGTGTCCGGATAGCTGCGCGAGATCTGGGGCAGCGAGCGCGCCAGGTGCGGGACGATCCACGTCGCCTCGAACCCTTC
>ERZ869936.679-NODE-679-length-29517-cov-8.131118_pt1 | contig 29517 bp, 26 predicted proteins | sample MGYA00520876_ERZ869936 | MGnify/ENA primary metagenome ERZ869936 (study PRJEB32218, sample SAMN09650985) | biofilter metagenome | isolation source: enrty point of leading RO module | place: Saudi Arabia: Thuwal, RO plant located on Red Sea | collected 2016-02-17 ... | reverse complement strand
ACTACAGTGAGGTCAGGGAAGAACACATTCAAAATGCATATAGTAGGATCCCAGTGAAATGTAATACGTGTTCGCACGAATGGTCTCCCACCATTGGTGCCCATATGGACCCTAGAAACAAGCACGGTTGTCCTGAGTGTAGTGGAAATGTTCGCTGGGACCAAGAGAGAGTTCTGCGTAGAGGACGAGAGATTCACGGAAACAAGTTCGACTACAGTGAGGTTACGAAAGAGCACATTCAAGGTAAAGAAAGTAAGATCCCGGTCAAATGTAATACGTGTTCGCACGAATGGTCTCCCACCATTGGTGCCCATATCAATGGAAAATCCGGTTGTCCTCGTTGCAATCGATCCAAGGGCGAACTCAGTATCGAGAAATGTCTCAACGAAATGGGTATTGCGTTCTCATCTGAGTACACTCTTTCGTCCTTACCCCGTAAACGATACGATTTCTATTTCGTTCACAATGATAAGTCGTATTTGATTGAGTTTGACGGTGAACAGCACTTCGAGTACATTCCGCATTTCCACGATTACGACGAAGAGATCTTCCGGAAGAAACAGAAGATCGACCTTTTGAAGACGCACCATGCTCATAAGTCGGGACATCGCTTGATCAGAATCGATTACACTCAAATCGATCGTGTTAAGGAGCACATAGAGAGAGCGCTTGCTAATCTGAATGAACCATTCACAGTGTACTGGTCGAATCTAGCGATGTACGAATACATTGCCTCAACTCTGACTTCTAGTACCAAGCTTATTCCGTAATGACATGAACTTTGTACTATTGTAAAATAGTACAATCTAATAACGAAACATGGGACTGTAACCAAACTCCATTACAGGAGCCTCCGTTGCCATCTCGTGTACGTCGATTGCGCGTTGTCCCTGTTCGAGAATTTCCAGAGTGATGGTGGGTTCTTCCTCTTGTGGAGGAGATTGGTCTGCCTTAGCAATGGGCACTTCACTGTTTACGATCTTTTGATACAGATCGTACTCCTTACGCAAAATGTCGTGCCACTCATGAATAGTGTACACTTTCGGAGGATGAGACAACCGGAGATACTGACGTCCGGCCTCGACCGATTGCACTTCTTGCGCGTACATGAGTGTACGTTGCATGAAGGCATAGTACACTGCCTTCATCGATTCGAGGTTGTTACCTGAGTGTCTCACGTGTCCTGATTTGTTCACTCTGATGGTGTGTTTCGCCTGTTTCATGTTGCCGGTGTTACGATCGTACTTCATATAATCGTAGTAAACGATCACAGCGGATGCACTTTTGTAATTATTAAAGGAGGTTCTGAACGGAGGACTGTCCATGACACGTGCGAACGACACTTGATTGATAGGATAACCTAAATTGAAGAGGATGTTGGCCATCTCAGATTCAAACGTGTTGAGCTTGAGCGATCCTGTGATTAAATTACGATCGAAGTCGATCAATCTGTCCAAGAAGTGACCGACTGTTTCCTTACTGTATCCTCTAGTCTGTCTGGTGAAGATCTCCCATAAACGACGACCGACTTCATCATCAGGTCCAGATTGAACCGCATCCGTCAAGTAAGCACTGACGAAGTCATCTCTGATCTGTCGTGCTCTAGAGCGATTCTCGCGGACGAACACGATGGTTTCCTGGCAATTACGACAGTGGTTGAGAAGGGCCTGAGCTGCCTCCCTGGCTAAAGCTATGGAGGTCGGTCCTGTCAGTTCCATAGTGCGCGACAGCTTGATCGATATAATGCGCTCTGACGTACCTATGTCGATGATGATCAAATGTGGAAAGCTCTTCGCATTCTCTGATCGAACGATGCCTCTCACCTGTTTGTCAAAGCGCATGGATAGAATCTCGCCCGGAACGTTGAGTTCAGGAGGCAGTCTGATCTTCCCTTGCTTCTTCTGCACAGTGAGATTTCCGGGAAGTACTCGTTCGGTTACCGGAAGGAACATGAAGAGACCGGGGAGATTGAGCTCTCCAACATCGTATGAAACGATTACGGTCATGGTGACCGGCTTGAGCCGGTCAAAATCAAACACAGGCACTACGGAGCTAAGCATATTGCTCCCTGTATTTTTCAACGAGCGGAGATCAATCCCGAGAGTGGGTTCGGAATGTATAGGGATGTAGAAAAAATACGATAACACATTCGATGTCAACATCAGTATTTCGTCCACTGGACGAAATACAACTCACTTACATTTTACCTTTACCTTTGTCGTTTCCAGGTTTGGGCTGTTGGCGGTCCTTCGAGGAGCTGCTCTCAGACTTACTGGGTGAACTGCGCCAGTTCTTCTTGGTCGGAGCTGACTCCTCCTCCTTCTTCGGACGATGACTGACGACTACATTGCCATCCTCATCTTTAGTGACCTCGTACTCGCGTTCACTTTCTGGCTTCAACACCACCTTGAGTTCCTTGCTGTTCGACGGCACACTCTTCATGCTGTCCCATGCATCGGACTCCTCGAAACGAAAGTGACGAACGGTCACTCGATCTTGGTACCGAGTGGCGAGAACGACAGTACCGTCAGCAAGATGCAAGCAGACGCTGTTGTAATAATTCTGATTAAAAGTGGAAGAATCGACTGCTCGTTCTGATGTCATTTCGAGACTGTCGCGACCATCCCACTTCAATTCGATTGAAGTATCGTTGTCGATGTTGATGGTCTCCGTCCCAGTACGAGAGGAGAATTCCGCGAGCTTGAAGATGGCGCGGAGGACTCCCACCTGATCGAGAACCCATAGCAGATACTCGTTATCGTGGCTTTCCTGAGTGAAGAATTCGATAGGTTGGTAGCTCACACTTCTGGACGACATCTTACCACCGATTGCTCTTTCGTTCAATAGGAAGTTTCAATATCAGTTGTGAAGTTGAATTAGAAAAGCGCAACTGCTCTCGGGTCAACGAAGACTGCAATGTTCTTCTCTAGGTCTCTTTTGACTTCTGGAACACCTCTCGATCCTGAACGGATATGTTCACAACTAGGATTACCGAGATCAGAATACGGCAGTGCCATCACCGAATGGTACACCACAATATACACTCAAACTAACATCAAGCGTACGATCGTCAATCTACTGACGAAAGGCCCGCTGAACACCAATGATGTGTTGAAGAGTGTTTCTACACAAGTTCCGAGTGGAGAAATTATAAGTGCCTTGTACAGATTGTCTAAAGAAGGCACAGTTCTGCATCATTATGAAGAAGGAATGCACACGTGGGAACTCAATCGACAGTCTCCCGTATCACCTTTCATCGTTCCTGTGGGAACGAGAAGCGGCTAATCTTCCAACTTTGTTGGAAGATTCAACCGGAATGATTGATCACCCGCTGTTCGGATCGTTTGTAACTTTCCTCGAACAACCAACGAGGTAAACACCGAATACGTGAGTCGTTCAATCCCAGCGCGGCATTCTGAGGAGGTTTTCCCATACGATTTCTGTATTCTGTCACTCTCTTTTCTACACCGTTCCGTAGTCGAGACAATCGTAGATCCTCGTGTCCTCTCTCCACTTCTTGAGCGATCGAATTCAGATGCTTCATCAGAAAGTAGCTGAAAATGCTCCCCGTGGCTCCTTTCTCACTCAAGAATCCGCACGTTTGATGATCTCGAGTGCTGGATACGGTCACGATTTCATTGATGAAATCTATCTCGCTTTGATTGCGGTCGGATTCGGATCGAGATAACGTTTTGTACTCCGGGAGAGGCAACAAACTCTGAGCGTGACAGCAATCTAGTATGATGAAAGCAGACAATCGATCGCGCAAGGCTACCGCTCGGAAGACCTCCTGTAATTTAACGTTCGATAGGAAATCCACCTCCGATCCTCTGGGGATGAGCAGAGAAATTCCATTAATGCTACGTATACCGTGTCCAGTGTAGTAGAACAGTAATTTGCTGTATCTTTCAGTGAGGATCCGTGAAAGAGTGCCCTCGAATTGGTTCGCTCCGAATACCATAAAGAAATTCGTGAACAAATAGGCGAATTCGATAACGTTTTGGGTTCGAATGATACTGAGCAGACTGCGTTCGATACTCTTGGAGAGATGTGAAGTGGACGGATCGAGTTCTTTACATACAGCCTGTAGCCAAATGAGAGGTTTGCATCTATGTTTTCTGGCATTGTCGAAAGCCCGAGCCACTCTTCGTGAGGGGTATCCTTTCTCAATCAAGACGGCGTAAGTTTCTTCATGGAACTCAGAAAGGTATTCTTCAATGACACTGAGAGAAGGTTGAATGTCGGTCAGTACGTAAGTGTCTTGCAAACGAACTCCAGTTCTATTCTGAGAAAAGGCCAGGATGCGTCTCAGATCCGATCGCAAATAGTCCGGATTGAAGTGATACTTCGAATTTCCGGCGTAAGAGAAACATGTAATAATGGTAACTTTCATGATACGTACCTTTTAGTAAGTGAGAATTTATTCATGAGTGTAATAACTCAAGAATACTACAAGTTCAGATCTCCACCAGCTCAACGTTGCTAGGAAGGAAGAAGACGAAACGGTGCAATCTTCCACTGTCGAACACACCTTCCTTCAAATGAATTTCGTATTCATCATCGTCCGCTCCTGCGACTAGCATTCGTTGTGTGTCGAATTCCTTGATGAAATACACGAAGCGACTGTACACTCCTTTCTGTTCGTCATTGCCCAGTACCACCAAAGCAACGGGCTTGACCGATTGATTGGTCATGTTGTGATTGCGCCAATGATCTATTTCGTTCATGATCGAGTCGATGAGGTTGCCGTAGCCGACGTAATAGAAAGGATCTTTCAAGGCAGCGGCAATCTCCTCACGAACTTTCTCCTGTCTGTTACTCAATCTCGCTCGAATAGTCTCACCGTCATCGGTCGGAATGATCTTTCCTCGGAAACACAAGCGAGTCTCGGTCCAGACGACCTTCTTTTCCACTCGCTCAACCCATTCGGCTGAAACGATTTTGTCGTCCGGAACGCTATCCTCCACCTTCGCTCCTTTCTTTCTAGCTTCACCTGCAGTGATCAGCTCCTTAGAGACTCGATCTTCGGTGACCATTTTTGTGAAGTTGACCTTTTGCGGAGTGTAGACGTCTTTGGGAATGTGGGTTGCCACCAACCACGGCTTGTCCGGGACCAGGGTGGCTTCCAAATGTATCCTCGACTTCTCCATCCACGAGATTCCGATTTCTGAGTGCAGAAGAATCCTTAAGATGAAACATTGACGTCAGTACAGAACTGTCTCGACACCTCACTCTTATTGGAGTAGGCTTCAGAATCGATGATAGTAGAACGAAACACTAGTTCGCTTTCGTACACTCTCGAATTCTCATCGTAAAGATGTGAATCTCACTTGGACAGTAGCACTTCTGACAGATGCTTCATGAATTCTTCATCTGCACCGCTCAATACTAGACAGACTCCGTCCGCCAGCTGTCTGCGTAATTTCTGATATGTCGAGTTTGTGGACATTAGGTATTTGTACACTATACCGTAAAAGGTTTTATCCACTATTGCCTTGTCAGATACAGAATAGATGTCTCCGTTGATACAGTATCCTAATACTTCCCCCGGTTTAGTCAGCTCCGTGAGAGATTTCCAACCGACCTCTCGTCTTTCGAAGAATTTCGTAGTCAGGTACATTTGACCTGCTAACGAAACCACTTCATCTGAGATCACCTTGGAGAACTCTATGTAGTTGGAGAACTTTTGAATCTTTGTAATTTGTTTATTCTCACCGTAAGCAGTACTTCCGGGAAAAATTCCGTCTGGATAAGAAGTACACGGTCGCCGTGCTTCTTCCATCTTGAAACTAGGAATGTTCTTTATGAGGAGTTGAGACCACTCCGGCAAGGATAGATCAATGTCAACATAAATTTTCGGATCTGAATTGTTCGTGACAAGAACCTTGGACATACTTTGTTATAGAGTGATTTTTTCTCTTAATAGTCTCTAGTGCTGCTGAAGAACAACCTATCTTCCCATTTGTCCTTAATGAATCGAGGCAAACGGGTCCGGGCATGACGATCCGAATGCTTTTCTTCAACTTCTCGATCACGACGTGGCTTAGTCCTAACACAAATCTTGTCGAGACCTTCTACGAACAAATCAGACAACTTCTCAGTCCGATTGTACTTGATCACCAGAGAGATGAATTGGATGGTGAAATTTGTGACAGAAGCAATGGTCTTTTCTGCTGTCTGATGAGGACGCACTGTACGATTCACCTCTTCGATTCGTTCACACGCCAGCTTGACCAAATGACGAGCTAACGACTTCGAACCTATAAGTTCATCACTAGTACGGCGACCGGTTTGGCTGTTCAGGCGCTCCGCGTACATTGTCGCAACTTTAGTGTACAATTTCTGGTAGTGATCGACCAAAGTGATTTCAGGATCGTAGCTCAAATCGGACGGATCCGATCGAGGAGCGGACGATTGATCATCGGAATGGGCAAACTTAAAGGCACGATTGTAGCTCTTGTGCGGACGCATGGTTTAGATAAATAGGGAAAAAATCTTTCAAGCACTGTTCTGCGCCAATAACATCTCCAAAGTATTCTCCAGATTTTCCACCAACTTCACGTTCTCACTCAAGAGCTCATCTCCTGCAATTAAGTCTTTCTGTTTGCGTTCGAGTTCTTTCTGTAGCAAGCTGAACTGTCCCTCCATTTCGTCTACCAATTCTTGTCCTACGTCTATCTGTTTCTGAAGTTCACCCAGTGCAACCTCTCGTTTTTCTAAATCCTGCACGAGCTGACTCTCTCTTTCTTTCGATGTGTGCACTTCAGAATTCAGTCGATCGATGTTGCTGCTCAAGTCTCTTTCTTTTTTCTTAGCAGACTCCCATTGCGTTTTGTACAGAATCATAGCGTTCTGAGCAGCGTACAGTTGAGACAGCAATCGACTGTACTTGTTAGAGACTTTCTTGAGTTCTTCTACGGTCTCTCGGTGCTCTCTCTTGAGTTGTCGGTACCTTCGCTTCAAGTCCGGGTCGGGTACTTGCTCTGGAACCATGAACAGGTCTAATTGAGGGACTTCATCCTCCAACAAGTCGACCAGCTTTCTGACCAACTTCTTTCTAGAGTAGTCCTTCTCCAAGAGAGAGTGCAGTCGATCGTGAAGCTGTCGGTACCGCCCGGCGTCGTTCACCATAGACAGCAGTTCTTTAGTGGTCAACTCACCTTTGGGGTTGACGCGGTCTCTGTAAATCTGTGCCACTTTCAATCCGAGATAGTACGGAGAACACTCGGATGAAGATTCTGCTCCCATTGGATTCTTTCTGCTTCGAGGAATTATTGAAGTCGACTCCACCAACCCAGCGGGTTGCTAGAGCTTTTTTTTATTGTGCGGTGTTAATTACAAGGTTGCGCATGGCGTTGAGTGCGCCCGAAATGGTGGAAGCCACCTCGTCATCGTCGAACACCATCTCGTACTCCGGACCGTCCAACTCCTGCTCGTACTCGTCATCGTACTCGTCTGGGAAGATAGTACCTTGCTCGATATGGACACGGTGCATCACTGCACCCTTACGGGCGATCGCCGCCAGAATGGAGTTCTCGCGAGCACCTGACAGACCGTAGAAGAAGCGAATCTTCACGTAACCCTTCACACCGTCACGGTAGAAGCGGCCGGTCCACTGGTGAAGGTCGTTGATGCTGTAACCAGGCATGGCGTACGCCTCACGAGGGAACTGGCCAGTAGGGTCGTGCAGGTCGACAGACAGACCGCCCACCTTCGGGTTCATGATCATTAGTCGGCAGTTCAGATTCTGCTCGTTGAAGCGGTCGATGTTGCGGCTGCGCACTGCCTCGCTCAGTCGACCGGTCAGCTCAACCGGACTGTAATCACGGAGCTCCTGTAGCAAGTAGTCAATGACATCGTAGTAGTCAGCGGCGAACAACACCTTCACGTTAGGCAAAGCCTGCAATCGCTCGCGGATGACACGGACGGCCGCTCGCTTCTTGGCGTTCTGGAGGCGGACAAGAGCGGAGGTGACAGCACCCATGCTCTCCGCAGTTATCATCACCGACTGGTCACGCTGATTGTACCGAACGGCGGCCGCAAGAGATGACACAGCCTGACGGTACTCAACATCATCCTCGGCTGGGAGGGTGTAGTACCCGTTCTTCACGTCCTTGACTGCGTCGTATTCGGGGCGAGGCATAATGCTCATCACGGCAGGCTTGATCACCTCTGTGAAGATCTGGTAGACGTACTGGGCTGCTGCCTTGCGGTTCGCTCGGAACTGGTGAGTGGCCATGAACTGGTCAGCGGCTGTAGCGTTGGCACGACGAGCCCAGTTCTGAATCTCCTGGATGCCCTCGAGGACGACCCCGCGATGAGGGTTCTTGGAGTACAGGTTGCGGGACTCAATGAAGCCCACGAGACGCATGAAGTTAGTCGCCTGCTCCTCCTTGTCCATGATGCTGCCGGAAAGCAGACCGGCACGAGAACGACCTCCGTGAGAGTACAACGCACGAATGATTGCCTTGGCGGCCTTCGCCTGCAAACTCGTGTTCTTCAGCTTCTGGGCCTCGTCGAAGAAGATGAGCACTCCGGCCTGGAGGAGCTGGATGAGCAAAGGAGTAGGATGGTACTCGGTACCGTTGCTTCCGTCAACACGGTAAAGGAGTCCGTGCTTCGGCTGATGACCCTTAGTTCCTGCAAGACAGTTGTAGGTCATGATACCACCGACCTCGGGCAGGTTGTAGCACGGAACACCGTGAAGCGTTTGCTCGCGAACCCAAGTCTTCCGGGCACCCAATGGGCAGAAGCAGATGAAAGGCAGGTTAGTACTTACACAAGTGGCAAGGGCAATCTTGGTCTTACCCGTACCCATCTCCGAGCCATCAATGTAGAAGTAGAACCCGGGCAGGATGCTCTGAACGCGACGGAAGTGATCGACCTGGTGCGGACGCAAGTCGATGGGTTGAGGTCCCGACTGAGTTACTTGAGGAGTGGACACGGGTTCCTGTGACACGGGTACAGCAGGAAGGTCCGAGGCCATGGTCACTTGAGTGTGCACGATGGGGGCAGGCGCCGGAGTAGGACCGTACTGATTAAACTCACTCACGAGCTGGGTGACAGTACCTTGCGGAATCGAAGCAGAGGACATGATGTTAGTTTTCGTGGGGCTAATACGAAAGGCTACCCTGAAGTCACATTAACTAATTCGAGTTCCGTTTTTTTTTCAGATGTGAAGATTCATCTTGAAGGAAATCTAGGGAACAGTAAATGAATCTACGTACTGGAGACGTTCTTGTCTGGAGATCCACTAACTTCTACGACATTCTCAGCGATAATACTATAATGATAAACGGATTGCATGCAGGAATCGTGTTGGTAGGTGACCGAATTAGAGAATTTTCTGCATGTGGTCCTAGTCCAAGCAGGACGTACGTCACTTTCTTGGTGGACCAAATTTTTCCGATCGAAGAGTGCATCGGACATGTTTGGCACAGACCTAACGGAGCAGCCCTGTGGCACATTCAAAGAATGGAAGGTCCGAACGTTTCTGACGACTACGCTTATGAAGTTATTAAAGATTGTCTTCAACTGGAAAAACTTTCAGGAGCTCACAGTGTCTACATCGCCATCGCTGCCTACTTCAAAGTGGCAGGTATCGCTCCCAGTACCGGCTGGGAGAACAAACGATGGAACGTCTGCTCATTGGTGATCGGATACTGCTTGCAACGATTCGGACTCTTACAGGAGGACGCAGTTCCGAACAATCTGTTGCCGCTAGACTTCTGGGATCTCAACTTCTATCAGAAATATCCGTATCGAAAGATCGAGATATTCGACAAGAAAACTTACACTTACGAGTGGTTTTTGTCAGGATTACTCATATCCGCTGGGCTGTGGGAACCTCCACTTATGCATTGTCCGGTAGTGGACGAAATGCTCAATGGATACAAATATCCACGAATGATTCTAGGAAAGAAAGAAGTGAAAGACAAGTCCGACCAGTACTTGACGGACACTGAGAATTAATCGTATGCTCGATATAAGCTTCCAGGACCGAGTGGTCCGAGAAGTTATGATTTCATTGAGTGACGCATTCCGGTAGTTTCTCATCCTCTTGTTGCTGGTCGCCCTGAGCGATTCTCTCCAGTAAGTCAGCCTTGGTGGTGTTCTGAGGAAGCGGACATCTCATCTGATGGAGCCACTCTACCTTTTCTGGATCAGAAGCAATAACGGCCGCAGTGTACGCTTTGTGATTCCACGGACAGTTGTGAGCACGCAACCATTTCATGGTTTCCAAAGTGGACTTGCCGGCGGCCGAGATCATGCACTGCTTGTTCAAGTTCAATCCGTTCTCCAGACCCCATTCGAGAATGGCAATCGAACCACGTTGAGCGGCAGGTGCCATTAGTGAGTTAAGGTCGAGTTGAGGGAAATTGCGCGCCAACCACTCAACTGCGGTCAGATCTTCGGACAACCCTGCTGCTACGATCGTTTCATCGCTAACAGGACAGTTCCGTTCATGAAGCCAGTCTAGCTTTGCCATTCGGTCGTTCGTGTTGCGGTTCATAACAGACACGTAGCAAGCGGAATCGAGCTCCGCACCACGTTCCTTCAAGAATTTCATCATGTTGAGGTCGGAATTACGAGCTGCACGAGCAATACATCCTTCCATGGACAGTCCGACCGAAATACCCCACTCGATCGCCTCACGATGACCGATTTGAGCTGAGCACTTCATCGCGTGATGCATGTTGCACTTGATTTCCCACAACCACTTGAGTAGATCGAGATGGCCACCTAGAGCGGCCGAATAAGCCACGTCATAAGATAGTTTTCGTTTTCGTCTGTAGATCTCACGAAGAGCGTCTGTCTGATTGTTCCATGCAAGAAGTTTCTGATGTTCGTGCTTGCTGATCACGTTGAGTTGACGAGCGCGCTCGATCGACTCCATTCTCGCGAACTGCAGGTAGTAGTGTAGTTCGAATCCAATCTCAATTTCGATCGTTCGATCGAAATTACGAGCCGATGCTGAGAGTGACTGCTGGGTTGCAAGATTCGAAGGTGCTACGGCTGACTTTCTCGTGCTTACAATAACTTGTGATGAATTTCTCCAAGTCGTCGTGCCAGAGTGCCTCCGGACGAGCTGCCTCGATAACCTTGCGCTCCTCTTGTTTAGAGACAATCTTACTCATGAGTGCGTTGATGGACTCCACGTTCAAATCGTCCGTACCCACTTTCTTTCTCAGTGCTGGGTCCAGGTTCATAGAGATCATGTCCGCATCGATTTCGGCTCTAGGACGATTGCGCACCTCGAGAGTCTTAGTCACGGCCACTGCATGAATGTAGCGAGCTTTCTCATTCATAGCGTGAATGGCCCGATCGATCTCCTCGATGAGTGCGGTCTTTCGATCGACGTACTTAGCCAATCGCAGCTTGTAGAAGTCCTCCATGAGTTCCTTCAGGTCATTGTAGATCTTTGGCTGGATGCCGCGGTCCTGCTTTCGGTACAGGACGGTCATGTTGCGATAGCTCTGTCTGGAGATGAGCTTGAGCTTCTTCAGACTGGCCGCTCCGTCGTTCCATCGGTGAATCACGAAATGAATGGTCTTGTCCGTGCAGTAGTTGTCGTATCCGGAAATGGTCCCGGCTTCCTCCCATCTGTCCAGTTGTTTCTTGTAATCTTGAGTCCACATTCCGATGGGCAGTTCGGTAATGTGAATGCTCTGGTCGTTCCTGAAGCTGATGATGCCCTCAGTAGTGAAGCCGTTCGGTGTGATGATGATCTGTCCGGTGAATCCCTTGTACCAAGGACGAAGCACGGGCAGTTGATGTCCGGCCTGAGGCTCCAAATCTTGAAGCAAGCGCTGCTGGTACCAGAAGGCCACGTCGAGCGGGTTGTGGAGAGGAATTCGGCTTGAATAGGCCATACCGATACCGTGAGCACCGTTGATGAGTTGCATGGGCATGATGGGGAAGAAGTTCTCACACTCTTGAGGGTTGTCCGGATCGTCGTCCACAATGAGTTTTTCCAGTTTACGATCGTCGTCCTTGAACACCAGATCGATCCACCAAGCGAGATCGAGCGAGGGATAACGTGGGTCGGCGGCGTCCTTTCCACCTTCGTTTCGAGATCCGAACTGACCTTCACCTTTGAAGTACGGAAGGTTGTTCGATCCGACGAAGTCCTGTGTCATGTTGATCATGGTGTCGGCCAGACTGCCCTCTCCGTGCTTATAATTGGTAATCTCGGCCGCATGGTTGGCGATCTGGGCGACTTTGATCTTGCCCTTCTTACCCTTGAGCTTCTTCAAGGCAGCGTACAAGCCCTTGCGCTGGGACTCCTTCAATCCGTCCACGATCTCCGGAATGGATCGAATGATGGCCTCGATGGTGTAGTCGATGAGCTCGTGATCGATGAACAGGCTGATGGGCAGTTCGGGCATCTCCTCCGTATCGATGACCACTCGATTCACCCATTCTTCCAACCATTGCTTGCGTTGATCTGCTCCTTCCTTGGCGAACGCCAGGAGAGTGCGCTCCACCGCCTTCTCGTCCATGAAGAATGAAACGATACGAGGGTTGTGGAAGTCCTCCACGATGTGATGATCGGCTGACGAACCCAAACCTTTGAAATACTCGGGCTTGCCGGTCTGTGTACCTGGCGGCAATTGGGACATGAATCGATGGAACGAGCGCAAACTGTAGAACATACAACGTTGACCGTTGACGGTAATGCGGACGAACGGTGTGCGCAAGAACTTGAGATATCCGCGGGCGACTAGACTGGGAAACTTAGCCATGAAGAATACGAGGATGAGTCCCAAGATGTGCTTACCGTCGTTGTCTGCATCCGTCATGATGAGAAGAGAACCGTAGTTGAGCTGTCTGAAGTTCGCATCGATGGAGTAGTCCGTCTCTTCCTTCAGTCCGAGCTGTTCCTTGATGGCGCAAATCTCGTCATTCTTCAAGATCTGTAGGAAGTCCGCCTTGATCACGTTGAGCAGCTTACCGCGGAGCGGTCTGATTCCGAACACGTTGCGACCTTGACCGTTAGGAATCTGACTGATGAACTTGAGAGGATACGATTTGGCCGACTTTCCCTCGACCAGAATGAGAGTGCATTCCATAGACCTGTTCGTTCCGGCCCAATTGGCCGGTTCCCCGTCTTCATCCTTCGGGCGTCCACGCTTACCGTCCGTCTTCTTCAGCTTGTTGAGTTGCTTGCGCATGATGTCGGAGTGCAATTGTTCTAGCAATTGCCACTTCTTGATGCCTTCCAGTAGCTTCTCCGGCAGTTCGATCTTAGGCTCGGGCTTCTTCAAACAGTCCTTCACTTGAGAAGTGAACTGAGGATTGGGGATGCGGCAAGAGATGAACACGGAGACGTGGTTCACGATATCGGACTTAGTCAGTCTGACACCTTCAACAGCCTTGCCCATGAAATCGATGATGCTTCTGACTACCACTTTGTAAGAAGCGTCCACGTGCGCGCCACCCAACTCTGTGATCATACCGTTGACGAAGGACATACAGACGGCCTCGTCGGGAGTGTCGATCAAACATAACTCGTACGTACCGTTGGGGTCCTTGTAAATGATAGCGCCTTTCTTGGTGACTGGAAAGAACAAGGCGGCGTACTCGAACAAGTCGTTTATTTGGAAACACGCTCCGTTGAAGTAGACGGGTACCTGACAGGTGAGAGACAGAGCGGCAGCGTGCGCTGCGTACATTTCCAGACACTCTCGATCGAAGTCCGCCACTCCGAAACGAGGAAAATCGGGAGAATAAGAGACTTTGGTATAGCCAGGGCCCGAATAGGCGGTGATCTCCGGCTGAGTCTTCTGACTCATGTTGTTGTACCACGTCTGGCGATAGAATCGGCCGCGCTCCGGATCCGAACACTCAATAAGAAACTCCTTTGAGAAAGCGTTGGCACCCTTGGCACCGATACCGTTCTTACCGATGTACAAACGAACTTTGTTGTCGTTGTAGTTGCTGGAAGTGCGCAAGTGACCGAAGATCATGTCGGGAACCCATTTTCCTGTTTGCGGATTGACGTCGACCGGAATGTGCATGCCGTAGTTCTTCACTGTACACAACTGTTCGGTCAAGGTGATCTCGATGCATCCGGGATCGATGCCGTTCTCACGACTGCGTTGGACGTTGTCAGCCGCGTTGCCGATGATCTCCTTGAAAAGTTGTTCCAACCCCTGAGATTGTTGCACATCTTTCTTCACGATGCGTTTCTGGTCCAGGTCGTAACAGTATCCGGATCGAACGGATCTCTGAGTGACGCCGATGTACATGTCCGGCCTCTTCAGGATGTGCTCGATATCCGAGAGCTGTTGATAGTCTTCAGGGGCTAGCGATGCGATTGCCATTTGGAAAGCTCCTGCTGTGCTGTGTCCCAGGTCAGAAGTTTTCATTGAATGCTCATTTTAGGAAGTGCTGTGTTGGGCTGTTTTCATTAGAGTTCTCGTAGCTTAGACACTACGGTTATGAGATGAAAAATGTGCTTTCTGACCTCTGACCTCAGAATTCAGATCGTGCGATGAAGGAAATTCAGAAGATGTGAGTTTTTCGTCTATCTTCGTGTTAAATTGACACGTTAATACATCACTCACTCATCAGAGTAGATCATGAGTGAAATCGTCACCGAATTACTTCCTAAGGTGGACCTTCTCCACGATGACGTCATCGTCTATTGTGTGGTCGCCACCGAACGCATCAAAGAACACGACGAATCCACCTTCACCATTATTTGCGTGAAGTATCTGAAGGACGATTACTATCCCGATCGAATCATTCATGATTTGCCGAAGATTCCTGGATTCCGACTGCTAGGATGCTTCTCGGACCGAATGAATGCCGAAGAGTTCCTCTACTGGTCGCTCGAGCGAGAGAGTCGATTGTACACTGCAACTTTGAAAGATCTCAGTGAAGTGCGGGACAGACCGTTCGTAGCCTATTTCGGAGATGATTTGACTGTACATCCAGGAATGTACCTGATCCGCAAATGCGATTGGAATCGGCTCAAGGAGGTTTTCTCCAGCGTTCGTCTGGCCAACGCTGAAGAATTGTTCTCCGATCGTGAAGTGTTGTTCAGTGTAATGGTGAAAGATTTCGAGAGAATGAAGACGCTCGGAATGAAGAAACTACATTGTATCAGAGCGAATTCTAAATGGTCCTCCAGCGACACGGTAGACGTGTGCACTTCTTTCACCAGATCACTGAACATGTGGGAGACTATCAAGAAATTATGCATTATTCACGTCAGGGGCGATTCACGATTCGATCGCCAAAGTATTCTCAACTCCGTCATGTTGATGTTTCCTGATTCAAAACGAGCCGAGCGTATTCTAAACAGATTGGTGCAGTGGGCTCAGAGCGTAATTGCAGCGGGTGAGGCGATGACTCGAAGCGAGAGTAGTCCTGAAGTCTATGATGCCAAACTGACAATTTGCTTGAAGGGCTCGGAGATCGAGTATTGTTAACGACTTCCGTTCATTGAACGGAAGTGTTCATTCACGCGCTAATGGTCCAACGGGCCAATTGTGATAGAGGTCCCGTTCCTCTACTAGTTAGCCATTTCACTGCGAGAAGCAATCCTACACTGAGCAGAAGGAATATTAAGACACGAGATATTAACGATATATTGGTCACACCCAAAGCAACAGTAACGGAAATACCTACAATGACTCCGATCAGAGTGATGCCGATAGCCGTACCGTCCATTTCTGAGAGCACTAGCGTCCTTAAACGTTAGATGCCCCAGTCCTGAAACACAACTTGAGTGGGAACTTGTTGCACTTGACCTCTGATCTCTCCGTTAGGATGCTTGCAAGTAATCACGTTGACGTAGACTCGACCGCATTCGATCAAATCGATGAGATCTCGCAGACACATACATTCCTGTAAATCGGATGTTCGGATCTTTCCCTTACTGAGGACTGCTTCGCCCTTGACTGTGACAGGACTATCCGGACGGTACAGAACGGCGGCGATGATGCCGGTCTGAAACTGTCTACCGAGACAAAGATACACAGCGGTCACGTTCTTGATGTTACTCACACTCAGCTTGTATTTCAAGTACTTAGCCTTACAGCAAGCCGTGAATGTGCCTTCGGCCTTCGTCTCTACCGGAACGGTCTCTTGACATCCTGACAGTATTGCGTGGTATTGGTGTGGCATGAAACGTGTTTTATTGAGATGGATAAAATCTTCTAGGACTCCTAGAAGATCTAATTCTTCTTTACCAGTTCCATTGCTGATCGAGGTTGTAATAATCGACCTGTTCGTCGAAGTTGTAATAGTCACGTTGCCTGTTGTAGTCGACCTGACCGCGAATGTTTGCATCAAAATCGAAATAATCGTTCTCACCGCGAACGTCGATGTCGAAGTCGAGGTAATCGTTCCGACGTTTAGCGTAGTAGCGCTCACACTCATTGTGAAGCTGTCCACGGATCTTTCCGTTAGGATACTTCTCAGTATGAACGTTGACGTACACCAAACCCTGATCGATCAGTGCAATGAGCTCCTTGAGGCAGCCGCAAAGAAGAGGGCCGCGAAGATCCTTGCTTTTAATCTCACCGCAAGCGAGAAGACCCTCAGGCTTGTAGGCCTTTCCGTCGAAAAGAGTCACGAGGATGGGACCGTTCTCGCCAGGACGACCCAAATGAAGATGGGCGGCCGTCACCTTCTTAATGTGCTTCACGCAAAGCTTGTAGTTGAGCTTCTTCTTGTGATACTTGAGTTTGAGATAGCCACGGGACTTCGTGCAAACTGGAGGAACCTCTTCGGCACCGATGATCCAAGTCTTATACTTCTGAGGCATGGAAATAGAGTTGGTCGTTTATAATGAAGGAGATAAAATAAATAGAACTTTCCATCTGCAAAAAGAGAAACGTGCTTTGTGAATCTGAAGATTACGGATTGTACATGAATTCATCTACAATTTATTACGTGAAATGAGCCTTCACTCAATTCTCCCTGACGATTAATATCTCCATTCCCAGGCCCATCCGTTCGAGGCCTGCTGACGTCCGTTCCAGGCTTGCTGACGTCCGTTCCAGCCGTTGGAGGCCTGTTGACGTCCGTTCCAGGCCTGCTGACTTCCGTTCCAGCCGTTCGAGGCTTGCTGACTTCCGTTCCAGCCGTTCGAGGCTTGCTGACGTCCGTTCCAACCGTTCGAGGCCTGCTGACGTCCGTTCCAGGCCTGCTGACGTCCGTCGATCTGATCGATCAAACTTTGGAGTTGAGAAACGGTGAATTGTCTACCGTCCCATCTGAGACCGGTGGCTACAAATTGAAGTTGTGCCTGTGTGGGTCGGACACCGTTCCTAACGAGCTGATTTTGAAACTGGTCAATGTTGATGGGTTGACCGAAGAATCGAAGGTTCTGTTGAATAAGTTGTCGTTGCTGAGCAGTTAGTTCATCTTGGGCAATGAGCATAGATAGAGTTTGGATATCCTGTTGAGTTACCGACATAGCTCTCGTCTTTTATATATTAGGATTTTTTCTTCCTTTTGCTTCGTAAGAATTTGTGAATGTAGAAAGGTATGGCTGCGATCAAACGACATTACATCTGGAGTCAGATGCTTTCTAGAATAGGAAGTCCCAACTCAGTATCATCCATGAAGGACGACGATCTCGAATTCATGTTGTCTCTGTACGATCGACTCTTCTTCGGTGGCAACTTGCTTCCGGCCAACGGAAAGCTCAGAGTGCAGTTCGGACAATTTGGTGAAAAAGGGCAATTTGGCCCTTTTGGTGAACAAGGAGAACGAACAGATTCGACTGGCATCTCCGGACACACATTTGTGATGAACGGAGTTCCCACCATGCTCATCTCTCGGCCCGTCTTCAGCAAATTGTTCCGAGATTGCAACCAGACCGAAGTGGTGAACGGTGTACAATGTAGAGATCAACTGGAATGTCTCATGCTAAGCTTCGAGCATGAGCTGGTGCACGTTCTGCTCAACATGTGGGCTCATGAATTGTTCACTGAAGGAAGAGGACACGGTGAACATTTTCAAAGAATAGCTCAATACTACTTCGGTCACACCGATGTGAAACATTGGCTCGGTCGTTGTCTAGGATTCGATCCGGATGAATACCGAGAGCGTGTTATCGAGAGTGTTCGCCCGGGAGATCAGGTCAGAATCTACGATCACGAAGACGGAACGAGAGATGTACACCGAGTGGACAGCATCGGTGAAAGAGTCTACGCTACGAATCTGAGAACAGGCGTTCAGAACGACTACGGACTCATCGATGTAATACTATCCCAATCGAATTGACACATTAGAATTAAAAGCAGTCAAAGTAGTCATCATGAGACCTTTCGAACGAACGCCGTTAGATACAGCTCAGAAACTTCCCAGAGATGTGGTGGTCCATCCGATTGAGGCAATAACCAGTCCTGACGGAAATACTCTTCTAATTATAGGAGAGGCTCCAATGGACTGGCGCGCTTACGCATTCTACGATAAAAGTGGTGCTCGTTTGTCCTCTCCAGAGATGTCCATTTCAATCTCTACAGGAATGGAGTTCGACGATGACGGAAGGCCCTCAATCTGTGCCCACGGAGAGACACAGGTGCAATGGCTTCCGGACGGCAGGTTGAAATGGACAGAATGGAGTCCGTACTACACAGATTTAAAAATGTGGGGATGGGATGTGGAGAAACACTTCGAGCGACTGCATCCGTTGCCCGAGAACGTTCGGAAGAGGTTGGACCGTCCTGAATTTTACAAGATCTCGGACCGTTGGTGGGATCTAATGGAGAAAGAAAAGCGCGTGTGGCGAGTGTACAAGACCACAATACTGAAACGAGACGGTGACTCAATGATCATCGATGAGTAATTTCTTCGTACGTAACGTACGAAGAAAGTGTGTGACTACTTGATTAGATAGAGATCGTACTCTCCGTGATCCTTGATTCGAACCCAACGATCGTTGACCGGAGCGCCTTTGATCACCTTCACTACACCGAGCAGACCGACCACGTTCCACTCCTTTCGAGAGACCCGAGGAACGTACTCCTTAGTGTGGTCGTAGAGAGGTGAAACTTTCTTCCGGATGAGCTGTCGAGTCACCTTCTGCACCTTCGGCACTTCTCTCTTCACTTCCTCGCCTTTCTCGTTCAGTGCCACTGCCTCGACGGTCTCTTGCACTTTGACAATCTGCTTCTCATCAACGTAGGTGATTCTGGGAGGAGACTGTGTGTAATCGATGACTTCGCGCTTTGAGGTGACTTCCTTCTCTACGAAAACGGGAACGTCTTCAGTCCGCTCGTACGTTTCCCAAACGAGCGATCCGTCCGGATGACGTTCGTACTTGTGCACCCATTCTTCTTCTCCGGCATTTCCGATGTACGAGGCAGTGTTGCTGATCACACCGAAGGGTAGTTCACCTTCTTTAGCCGGACGAATCTTTCCAGTCTGCTCACTGAAGACTACGGGAGTGCCCAGAGCGATCCTTTCACCGGAAGCGGACTCGAAAAACTCAGCGAAGTCGGCACCTCCAGTAGTGTAAAGTGTGCCTCTAATGTGAGCGTTACCGTCGGCCGTCACTGAGAAAAGGTTGAATCTGTCGAGATCACCGTTACCGTAGCCGACCATGAAGATTCGTTCGGACGGTGGTATCTCATCAGAGTACACGAAAGCTCCGGGCTCATTGAATTTACCGACTGCCGAAGAATGAGCAGCGGTCAATCGGAGACCTTCTCCTCCTAAAGCAGCAGAATATTGTGCTGTCGCCACATTGTTGAATCCGCCAGCCACTGTCGAACTATTCCCTGTTGCTTGGTTATCCCTTCCACCTCCGACCGTAGATTCGAATGCGGTCGATCGATTGTTGTTACCACCTCCGATAACAGAGTCAACTCCTGTTGATTGATTGTTCCTCCCACCACCAACCGTCGAATTTAGTGCTGTTGCTTGATTTCGACTTCCACCTCCGACCGTTGCAGAAGATTGTGTTGCCCGATTTTCGAATCCGCCTCCGATCGTAGAATCCAATGCTGTTGCTTGGTTCAGACTTCCGCCTCCGACAGTCGAACTTCTTCCCGTAGCTTGATTTTGGAATCCGCCTCCGACAGTCGATTCTCTTCCCGTAGCTTGATTTTGGAATCCGCCTCCGACAGTCGATTCTCGTCCTGTTGCTTGATTTCCGCTTCCGCCTCCGATTGTCGAACTCTGTCCCGTTGCTTGATTGTTGTCGCCTCCACCAACTCTGGAGTTAACTCCTGTTGCCCGGTTACTAACACCTCCACCGACAGATGATCCACTCACTGTTGCCTGATTGGTAAATCCACCTCCTACAGTTGAAGACAATCCCGTTGCTTGATTGCCGACTCCACCTCCTACAGTTGAAGACACTCCACCTGCTCTGTTGAGATTTCCACCTCCAACAGTTGAAAAAGTATCTGATGCCTCGTTATTTTCTCCTGCTAGTACTGCAGAAGCATCACCCAACGATCTGTTATTGAAACCTCCAGCGATGGTTGAAGACAATCCCGTTGCAACGTTACTTCGTCCACCTCCGACAACAGAATAATCTCCAGAAGCGACTTGACTGGATGCCGTTCTGTCAGATTGTAGATCTACCGCATAGATTCCCCTACAATCACCTCCTTCGATTGTTCCATCGGGAACGTCGACCATCAAAGCACCCGTACCTCTAGTGTGTATTACGATGTCAACGTCAGGCACGTCCAGTGGTAAAGGTTCTAAAACGTTCACTTGACGATCGTCGCAAACGATGTCACAGGTACTAGTGAAACACTCGAGAGTTCCCTGAGGTCCTTCCGGCCCTTGAGGTCCCTGAGGACCTCGAGGACCAACTATGAACCCGGCAGACTTAGGTCCACTAGGACAAATCACGCACGACTTACCGAAGCAAGACATGAGTCGGTTTAATTAATAGAGAATATTTTACGGATCTGCCGCCATGACGTTGTCCAAAATACCACCGAAATCCCATTGCATTCTGAAGTATCCGTTAGCACCTGAAGCCATTCCCCACGAATTTCTAATGAGCCAGTAGAAGACGCCTTGGTCCGTACCCCATCCTACGATACCGACTGCATGACCACCGATGTACCGATCGCCCACAGGTTGGTCTCTGGTAGTGTAGACACCTGTAGGGTTGCGACTGAGAAAGTCGTACAAACTCTGATACACTTTGAATCCTGCCGCCACCGGACCTTTCTGGTAGATATCTTCCATGATTTTCCTTCTCTTCATTTCAGGTGAGTCGCCCGCGCTGACCACCGAGTAGACTCGACTGGGCCTGTACATAAGAGCTTGAGTTTCAGGACACGGACAGGCTTGTACGGCCATGTTGCAAGAAGTCGGAGCTGCGTACAGGCTGGGTGCACCTCTGAGTTGTAGATACTTGTGAACTGTCTGCAAAAATCCTCCTCTGCATCCCATCTCGCATTGGTCGTCGGTTCCGGCCAAATAGTCCTGTGCGATCGGAAGGGCCGCCTCGAATCCTTCACAAGTATCACAACTGACCAGATAGTAGGGCGAGATGACGTTAATGACTGGATATTGTACTCCTGGAACGAACGGTCGGTACATGAATCTCACTCGCAAGTCTTGATTCTGAGGTTGAGCGATTCTGAAACGATCGGATACGGACATGGCCGTGGAGAAAGCCCAACAGCTACCACAAGATCCTTGATGAAGAGGATCCGAAATCAGCCCGGGCCATTGATTTCGAGCGTCGAATGTGTCAGGAACGTTCACTCCCTCTAGTGGATCGTTAGGAATGGCTGTGAGTAATTCCGCCCTGACAGCCGGTGGTGCTTCTTCCAATAAAATAGTGTTCACAGGAATGAAGATGTTGGACGGTCCTAAATTGACCGGATACGTATCAGGTGGAGCCATCATGGCCCCTTCCACTCCTAGAACGGGACCTACAACGCTAACTCCAGCCACTCCGGTCGTAGGAGTAGCGGTGGTCACGGGCGGAGCGCCCGTGACAGGGTTGACGGGTGTGACAGGGTTGACGGACGGAGTCATCGTTCGGTTCATCCACATCCATACTAAGGCGATACCCAAAGCTACTGTCACGAACAGAACGATAAGTATCATTTCCACTAGTGAAACTTTCTTCAATCGAAGAAAGTTTCGTTCATCGAACTCGAAACCATCCAGTGAACGAATAGCGGTCACCCGGGCCCGTAACCTCTGAAACGAAGTGATCCATCTGTCGCTCTGGACTTAGCTTGAAAACTGTAAGCGTGCCCATCCTAGGTGAGACCGTTTTGTAGATTTCTTCCTTCGTTCTATCCCAGAAGTGGGTGTGTCCACCGTGAACTGGATTCCAATTCGGAGTCAATGAGAGAATGAACGTGTAATCGCCTTTGTTCTTATCGTGATGTAACGTCAAGAAGTCTCCTTGCTGGTACAGCGAACCGAAAGTTTCGTTCCACTCTATTCGCTCGGAACCGACCAATTTGGCCAACATTTTCTTCACCTCGGGACTGCGGAACGTTCGATCGAGCTTACAAATGACACATCCGCAGTTCGCGTAGTGATCACGGAACGTTCGCTTGAAGCAATAACAGAAGTGTCCTGCTCTTGCACTAGCTTTAGCTCTCTCGATAGCTTTGGGCAGTTCAGGATCGTTGTGTTTGAAGTACATTGGATCGCTGTGACCGTCAGGCTTGACGGCATGCATCCACCATTCAGGTTTGAACCATTTCAAATCGTTCTGAATTTCAGCGCCGATCTTATCCGACAACCATCCTGGAATGGTCACTATGTAATCACGTTTCAATCTCTCTGAAGCTCGTTCCGAAGATACGGGAGAGATCACTCTATAGAACGGAAAGGCCGCATCGTCATATTCTGCTCTTCCGAAAAGATCGTTGTCCTTCAGATTTGTGCTAGGCAAAGGGTGACGAAGTAGTTCGGCCGAACGAAAGAAGTACGACATGCGTCCGCCGATGAGATACTTGGCTCTCACCATGATGTAGAGATTCTTGAAAGTATTCAGGTTGTCCTCTAGAGCTTCGCTTTTCTTGAGTTTACCCTGCATGTACGCCACGTGATACTGAGTGGCCGACTCATTCTCGTCCCAGACCACTTTGATCTTGTGACTGGCCAGTGCGTATCGAACTTGTTGACGAATCTCGTGATCGTCAGTACACAAAAACACTCGATCGCCTTTGGTATGTACTTTGAGCACTTCTTTCACGTAAAGATCGAGCGGAATTTCCGACGATTCTACTTGAGAACCTTGAATGGGAAAGATTTTGTCCGTTCGTCTGATGTGAAGAACGACATCCGTTGACGGGTCGAAACCTGACTTACGAACTCTAGAGTCCACTTCCTTTTGTACATCGGAGCGCAACACGAAAAGAGTCTTCATGAGATCTGAATACCACTTCAGTCTGTCGTATCCCTCGGGTGGATGAGGATCCCATCCGGCAGGACAGTTGCTCCAGACGGCCACACACTGATCTCGCTTGATTAGAGGAAGACTCTTGAAGTAACTGTGCCATTCGATTTCCGGCGTTCCTAGATCGTTCACAGAACCGTTCAGCCTAGGAAAAGACTTTCCCTCTTCAACGATGGCAGGCTTCATTCCGTTCTTTATGGCGTAGTGTGCACTGAGCATCAATGAATGTATCACACCGCCTAGACCACCTTTATCAGAGGACAAGTCGAACCCGTAGTACTTCACTTCGGACATCTTTACTCATAGGAACTTCCTTTTACAATCGTGAGACTATGTAAGGAGGATCGAATTCTTGATTAGTGGGGTCCTGAGGATTTACAGGTACGTTGGGATTGACTGGTAACTGAGTGACTTTCGGGTCCGTTGGAATATCGGCATCTACAGCTTGATCCATAATAGAGAAATCATCCCACTTTATTCTGAAATACCCTCTATCACCCCAATCGATACCCCAAGAATTGCGAATGAGCCAGTACAATACACCGTCTTGGGTACCCCATCCCATGATATTGACAGCATGACCACCAATATACCGATCGTTTCTGGGTTGGGCTTCCTCTGAATAGATTCCAGTAGGGTTCGCTCTGAAGAAGTCGTAGAACGATTGGTACACTTTGAATCCCACCGTGACCGGTCCCTTAGTGTAAACTTCTGCCATGACTTTAGAACGTTTCGTGGTCATAGCTTCGGTAGGATCGAATGTAGCATGAAAGGCTGGTGGACTGTACATTCTGCAACTAGTAACTTCCGGACACGGACAATCCACGGTTGCGGGATTGCAACTAGGACATCTCGAAGTATCAGTCAGAGGACAATCGGGAGACGGCCCGGGAGGTTGACACATGAGTGTCGGAGCCCCTTTCTCAACCATGTACTGGTAAACTAGCTGGATGAATCCTCCCGAGCATCCGTCGTCGCATTGATTGTCACTTCCTCCTACGTATCTAGTCGCCGCTGGATACCTACCGCTGGTGTAACGGCAGCTATCACAGCTCACGATGTAATAAGGTGAAATGTTGTTCAGAAGTGGATAGTGAACTCCTTGTACGAACGGACTGTACATGAACCTGCTGCGAAGTTCTTCATTGTTCGGCTCAGCGATGCGGAAACGATCGGATATGGCAGTAGCGGCGGCGAAGGCCCAGCAGCTGCCACATGCTCCTTGGTGCATCGGATCAGTAATGAGTAGTGGCCATTTATCACGAGCATCGAAACTCTCAGGTAGATCAGGCATCTCTTCAAGGGGTTCTTCGGGAGTCTCCATCATGTATTCCAATCTGACGTCCAGTGGAGATTCGTCCAACAGAATGGTGTTTACTGGTACGAACACTGGATTCTGAGGATCCGTTACAGGCCGTTGTCCGGCACGACCTTGAACTACCGATGAAGGTGCATAGATAACATTTTCGTTGAGTGGATTTACCACGCCGATAGGTGGTATTTGGTTTGATATTTGTTGACCTTGAGGTCCAGTAGGAATAACTATTGGTGCACATTGTGTTCTCTGAAGATTCACCGCTATCAAAACCATTGACACAATTACGGTGATCACCGCTATGATGAGTATCCACATTTTAGCAACTAAGAATTTCTTAAAAAATATAACGTCATCGAAAATGTCGTCACCTGTATCTCCTTTCCAATCTGCTTTGGAGTGGGCTCGTGGTGAACCGAAGGCTGTTTCCGCCAATTCTGCCAAATCTTCTTGGACCACCTACCTGTGGACGGGATTCTTTGTTGCATTGCTCCTTCTAGCGGCTTGGTGGTGGTGGGTGAACTGGGGTAATAGGAATAAGTCCGAATTGAACAGTGCCACTCTAGATAATTTGAAGCAAAGTGCTCAGAAAACTAGTTCACGCTTGACTGTCGGCCCGGACGGAATCGTCAATGCAAACTAAACGTGATAGGCCATATAGAGTTATGACATTCCAAACGATTGGTAGTCTGTTCATTGTTAAGGGAAGCTTAAACTGATACTAATTCTAAAACGCGATTGGTATACTCAAATCGAACCATGAAAGCTTTCTTCTTGGTACTCGTGAGCTGTTCTCTGCTCGCTTACAGCTTGGAATGTCCTGACATTCAACCGGTCTCAGTCGGTCCGGATCCTGGAGCTCTGATCGATGTTACGATCAGAGGTACGGTCGGAGTATTGTTGGCCGACACCTCTTCGACGCATGAAGCCAATAGATACGCCGCACACTTCTTGAAGAAGAACAACAAACATTGGGATCCGTTGATTAAACTGCAGTCGCACTACTCCGACTACCAGTTCCAGTTCCGTAGATACTTTTCGGAGGCCGGCAGTCATCTCTCGTTGCCGGACGATTCGCTCTTCGAGATTAACTACTTGGGTCCGTCTCGTCGTCAACTTTGGACTACTCCAGGCTCCAATTTGACTCACGATGCCATCGTCCAAGATTATTCGATTCATGTTGTGATCGTGACCGACTATCACTCTCCTTGTATTTCTGATCCGGCCTTCTGTTCGGTGGGAGGCAGTATCACGGAATACGTGGAAGTTCCCTTGGATCCAGTCGTTTTCATTCAACGAACTGGTAAGGCCTGTTTGGTCGAGTCCAACTATCCTCCGTATTCTTGGGATTCCGATCTACCGTACTCGTTGTATCTTTCGTACTGTGAAGCAGACTTCGTTCGTCCTCCTGATGCGGAAGAATGGGAATGCTTGACTTGTCACTGTACACCTCCTTACCCAGAGCTAGATTGTCTGGAAGCTCTCGATTTGAAGACTGGTCGAGTCACTCTGGAAGCGACCTTCACTAGACTTCCCTACCAAAGTGCACTTGCCAATCAATGGAGGTATGAACCGAACGGCGCGCCCCATCTAGGAGCCAATTTGATTCCTATCAAGAAGGACATGTTGATCGGATACGAGAACTACAGGTATTTCGCTGAAGATGCAATTGAAGTCCATGAACAGTGTGTGGGTGAGCCAGGTTGGCGTAAGATCATCAAGTATTCGTCGAACGCCTACAACAATGGCCGACATTACATGTATTTGGGCCCGGTCAACTTTCACTTCCCAGTGAACGGAACTCTGCCGACGTTTGCCAATCACGGTATGTTCATCAACGATCCGGTCCACCATCATCCTCACAACATCTGGTATTTGAACTTCACCGCTCTTGACAAGAAGAAGCAGCTGACCAACGGCAAATCGAAGATCGGCTTCTGTGCAGTCGGTAGTAAGCGGTTCGTCAACTCGGAATGGGCGGTCTGGGCGAACAATTGCACAAGTTGTGAGTACCAATGCATTCCTCCTGGTTCGGCCGATGCTTATCAGACGGGAATTCCGTGCCAGCACATCGATGTGACCAGCGGAGAGGTTGGCAAGATCAGAGCCAAGACCAAGATTAACGCTTGGGACGTCATGTGTGAAGGACAGATCGTCGTCAACGAGACGACTTGCGAGCCGTTGTACGAGCCGACCAATCTGACTGCATGCACTCTGGACGAATCCGAATGTTACCATCCGGTCCACCGCCCGGTCTGCAATCATAGTTCGAACGAACTGGACTATTTCGACGACAACGAGGAGGAGGTCAAGTACGATCATCGTGGATGCGGTCTCTCATCCGTGACTGATTCCGTCTCTCAGTACGGTGTCGATCGTGAAATCGGTCCACTTCGCAATACTGAATTCTCACTCTACGGTTCCCAGCTCAGAACTTGCACCAACGGTACGGTCACGCTCAATTGCACCATTCCCAATTCACATTCGACTCAGGACAATTCCGAGGTGGTTCGTGTGTGTGAATCGAGTTTCAAGCTGGGCTGTGGTACGGCTTGTCGCTGGGAAGATGCTCTGGTCACGAAGGTGATTCCACCTGGCCCAACTTACACTTTGGTCAACTTCACCTGTCCGTCGGCTCGAGATTCTGATGAACCCGGAGGTTATTATTCGCTCTATCGAGCTAACTTTGTGGCCACCTTAGGCAAGCACAAGGACGGTACCGTCGTCTGCACTGTAGTATAAATCGCTCCATCTACCTCCTAACGGAGGTAGATTCACACGTAAACTGTTTCCTCTTCGAAGTTCTGGTCGTTCTCCCACAAAAACATGGTAACTTGAACACTAATGTACGGCACTCTCTGTCCTGGAGTGTACTTTCCGAAAGCTTTCAAAATGACACAATCGTGAAAGACACTGTTAGAGTTGCCGTGAAGAGGTGGAACTTTTAGAGCGTAACTGAAGAGATCGAGAAAGATTGACATGTTGTTCAACCGAACTTCAGCCATGGACATCGAGTTTCCTCAGTCGCTCAACATTACCTTGGGTCTCCCACTTCGGAATCAAGGGATCAATTCCGTTGTGTACGAAGTAGACTACGATAAAGTCGCAAAGATAATTCCGAGAGATGCGTCGACCGATCCCATTGATGAACTCAAACTGACACTAGTAGCTCATACATTAATGATCGGTCCGAAAGTGTACGGTGCGGCAAGGAACTCTAAAGAGGGGATCATTCTCATGAAACGATACGATCTTACTCTGGCGGAGTTGTTGTACGCGTGCCAGGGAGAAGTGTTCAGTGTGGAACGCCAGAGACTGTACGGTACAATAGAAAGGCTAATCCAACGAATGCACATGAACGGCATTGCTCATCGAGATTTAACCATGGACAACATTCTGGTCGATCTCGATGGAACTGTGGTCATTGCTGATTACGGACGAGCATATTTCTCTCGTAATGAGGCCGATCGCCGTATAGATTTCGACTCGTACAAGAAGATCGGTTTCACCCTTCGTCGAATGGAAGCTGGAAAGATTTTCGACAGTCCCGTGCATCTGACGATGGAGACTTCTATGCATTCACGATTGTAATCTCACTCTATTAGAGTGAGATCGATACCTACGTCTCCCTCTACTGCAGTAATGGCTTCATCCGGAATGATGAAAGTGGTGCAGATTTCAATCTGGCATAACTTATCTTCACGAACAGCTCGCTCTGCTTCCTCAAGTCTTCGGTAGTTGATGATGTACTGAGAACCTACTTTAGTGTAGCTGTGTACTTTTCCGTAACGAAAGAAATAGCTCAACAAGTCTCCCGAATTCCACTCAGAAGGGTGAACTCGGATGTAGATGCTAGTGGACATTTCCGAATGAATATTTCTGTGCTTAAAAGACTCATGGAGGCAACTATCAGACGCATTAGTACTAGCAGGAGACGATTGAAGAAGATCGTTCGTTCCGAAAACCCAAAATTAATAGAAGAGACGTACCGACTACTCCTATATCACGATTGTCCTCTACATCTTTTTCTGAAGATGGGTCTGGAGTACGAACTTAGGGTACAAGATACTTCAATATTCAGAGAGCGTAGACCGTTCAATCGAATCGTCACTGAGCTGTTCGCTAGAGAGAGAATCATCACGCCTCTAGTTGAGAAAGTAGAGAAGTCACTGCATCGGTCTCGTTTTGACGTGAAGAAAGTGTGTCGAGAAATCGTTTCGTTTTTGTGGGACACACTCATCAGTCTCATCTCAGAAACGCTGGTAGACTTCCTTTCACAGTTGTGCGCTCGAATCAACTCGATGAACGTTCCTGGGTTTACCGGCGAGAGACTGGTTTGTTCGTTTTTCGTCTTTCGGGTGCTCTCGCCGGCCTTACTGGCTCTGGTTAATGATGATGAACGGACCAACCTACGTGTGATGAAACTGGTTAAGAGATTGAATGCGATCGCTCTGGGTGATGACCAGTCCGTACTGAAAGAACACGATCGATTGCTCAACTTAATGGGTCGCGTGCTCCTTCGTCAGAAAGGATGATTTCGATGCATGAGCATCGGAATGATTAACGTCTGACCGTCTGCAGAAACTGCTGTACAGAAATCGGAGCGACTGTTCGTGGGGCTGCCGGGACAGGAGCAGTTACAGTAGCCGACGGAAGTCTTTCCAACAACTGCTCTATGAACGGACGAGGTGCCTCTGGTGTTCGAGTGAGCACAGGTAAAGACGTGGTGATAGTCTCCGGCCTCGGTGGTGCGCTCGTTCCCAGCGGTGGTGCGCTCGTTCCCAGCGGTGGTGCGCTCGTTCCCAGCGGTGGTGCGCTCGTTCCCAGCGGTGGTGCGCTC
>ERZ869936.678-NODE-678-length-29641-cov-8.024674_pt1 | contig 29641 bp, 24 predicted proteins | sample MGYA00520876_ERZ869936 | MGnify/ENA primary metagenome ERZ869936 (study PRJEB32218, sample SAMN09650985) | biofilter metagenome | isolation source: enrty point of leading RO module | place: Saudi Arabia: Thuwal, RO plant located on Red Sea | collected 2016-02-17 ... | reverse complement strand
CCACTTCCGCTGGTTCGAGGGCTGGGGTTTCACGGCTACCCGCTTCGTGGACTTCGCACGTCTCCAACGGTGCAAAGACGTACCGCCGGCCGGGCGTGCAAAAGCTAAACCGCCAACGTCCGGGACTGTCCCACGTCGAATGGAAGGTGGCCAACGCACCGCGCTGCGATACGCCCTGCAGCGACATCATCCATCGCAGCGGATCGCCAAAGTCGAGCCCGACGACGTGCGCGTCGTCGATCGGCCCGGCCAGCCACGTGAGCATGTCCAACCCGTGCAACGAGTTGCTGAACACTTCTCGCGAGACCCGTTCGACCGAGAATCCGCGATTCAAGAAATGAGCCGGATCTTCGGACCACTCGACCGAAACGCTCTCGACGTTTTCCATGCCGCCAGCGTCGTTGATCGCTCGATGGATCACCGAATAATGCCGGCGATTCATGGCCACCATGACGGGAGTTGCATGTCGCTCGGCGACGGCGCACAAGTGCGTGTATTCCTCGAGCGACAGACCAGGTGGTTTTTCCAACAGGGTCGGAAGACCATGCGGAATGACCTCGAGCGCCGCCATGTACTGCGTGTCGGACGAAGCACAACACAGCACCCCGTCAGGACGTTCGCGTTCGATCATCTCTCCAATCGCGGCATAGGTGCGGGCGATGCCCCCTTCGGACTCGGCCCGCGCGCGCCCCTCGGCGCTGCGATTGCACGCAGCAACCACTTCGGCACCTTGGGCGCGCAACACGGCCAGATGCTTGGGCGCGATCCGACCATAACCAACTAGGGCAATGCGACTCATGTAACAGGCAGGCTTCGGGCGATGTCCTCGCTGCCGGTCAGCGGCAATTCGACCGGCACGTTCCCGCGTTCGTGCGACAAGTAGGTTGCCACCAGCACCTCGACGGCGGCCCGGCCGTGGCGTGCATCGCTGGCCAAAGGGGTGTCGGCGATCAAGTCGGCCAGGCACCCGCGAATCATGGTTGGCATGTCGAGCTTCGGCGGAATGTCGCCCGGCAATGGCACGTCGTTGAATACGGGAGGGCGATTTGGTCCGGGCGTAACCGACAGGTCGCGCTGGATCACCTCGACGATTCCCTTCTTCTCGCAGTAGCGAATTCGTGCCCCGGTCATGTCGACCTCGAGGCTCGTCGGTCCGGCGCCGTCTTCGATTTGGGCCACGATGGCCCGAATGCCGCCCGACAACTCCATCACGACCAGCCCACCCGGATCGCGAAACTGCTCACCGCGCGGGTTCTTCTTGATCGGCTCGTCGACCCAACCGGTAACGCGTTCCACCTTCGCGTCGGCCAGATACATTGCGGTGTCGAACGAATGCGTGCCGTTGCACCCGAGTCCAATGTCCGGACGCTGCATCCAAATGGCGCGGACTTGACCCCAGTCGCCCGACGCGATCCGCTCGCGCAGCCATTGATAGATGGGCGCGTGGCGGCGACCGTGGTCCACCGCCACCCGCGTGCCGGTCGCTCGGGCATGTTCCTGAATCTGATTACATTCGGCAAGCGAGCATGCCATCGGCTTTTCGACGAGCAGATACCGTGCGCCAGCGTCCATCGCCTTCACAGCAAGTGCAGAGTGAGAAGGACCGTTGGTGGCGATGCAAACGACGGGTGTGTCGCCGCGTGACCACAGGTCTTCGTCCGAGCGACACCGTGCGACGTCCGGCGGTAGCTCGACGGACGAGAGGGCCGTTTCGCTGCGGTCGACAACTGCGGCCAATTCCAGGCCGTCGAAATCGCGCAGCACGTCGACTATGCGCCGTCCGTGCGGTCCGAGACCAACTACGGCAGCCTTCATCGCTTGTCACCGCGCGACAACAGGAATTCGGCAAACTGCAAGTCCAGCTCCTCGTTGATGTCCAGCGAACGTTCGCGCGGCATGACATAGCCCCGACAATCGTCGCCAATCACTTCACCTCGGTCGATGGTGGCACGCCGTGTCGCGTAAACTGAGCAATTTCGAACGTAGATTGTTGGCAACTCGTGGGCGGCCATCCGACCACGCTCTTCCTCCAGGTAGGGCACCAGCCGATCGCCGTCGAGCGTCTTCATCTTCAGTGGATGCACTGCATGGTCCAATTGCATGACGCTCACGGCAGAATCCGCGCCCGAGGTTGCCAGCAGTTCGATCGTGTTGTCGATATCCTCAGCCAGCGTCAACGGCGAACTGGGCTGGAGGATCACGATCGAATCGAATGGGCCTTTGCCGGCATCTTCCAAGGTTGTCAGCGCGTGCCGTACGAACTCGATTGCCAGCGACTGATCGCCCGATATCACGTCGGGCCGTCGTAGCGGCAATTGCTTGTCGTAGCTGGCCGCGATGTCCAGCACCTGGTCGTCGTCACTCGAAACCACCAGCCGGGCAATTCGGCGCGACGCCCGGGCCGCTTCGATCGTCCACGCGACGAGCGGTTTTCCGGCCAACGGCACAACGTTCTTGCGAGGCAAACGCTTCGAGCCGCCCCGCGCCGGAATGATCCCCAATGGCTTCAGTGACGTTTCCAACGAACGCTATGTGGCGTGAGTCTCGCCGATTCGCACCGCGCTGAGTGCCTCGAGCACGCGCCCGGCAAGAAACATTTCGGTCTTTGCGAATGATTCGATCGTGTTCCCGCCAATGTGTGGCACGATCAACAGGTTGTCGTGCGATCGTGCGTATTCCACCAGCGGATGGTCTGCCTGAATGTTCGGTTCTCCGTCGAGTACATCGAGTGCTGCACCGGCCAGGTGTCCAGTTTCGAGCGCTTCGAGCAGCGCCGCATCGTCGATCACGCCGCCTCGCGACGTGTTGATCAACACGGTGCCGGGTCGCATGGCGGCAAACGCGGCTGGTCCGATCAGGTGCCGCGTCGAATCGTCGTACGATACGTGCAGACTGACCAGATCGGATTGTGCCAATAGCTCGTTGAGCGAGTCGACGCGCCGCGCGGCCGCATGAGGAAAATCCTTGCGTGGATCGTAGCCAATGACGTCCATGCCAAATGCCCGAAAGCAACCCGCCACGATTCGGCCCAACCGTCCAACGCCCACGATGCCCGCGGTGCGTCCGTACAGTTCGCGGCCGCGAAACAGGTCGCGGTTCCAACCGCCTCCGAGCACGTGCTGCGCCGCGGCTGGAATCCGCCGCAACAACGCGAGCGACAACGCCAGCGTGTGTTCGGCCGTGGCCCGGATTTCCTGCAAGAATTCGAATTCTCCACGCAGGCTCACGACGCGGATTCCTCGCTCCGCGCAGACCTTCAAGTCGATGTGATCCAGCCCGGTCACCGGCGTGGCCAAAACGCGGCACCGCTTCGCGGATTCGAGCATCGGTCGGTCGAATCGGTGTGCCAGCCGAAACCACACGGCGTCGAACTCGTTTAGCGCCTGGGACAATCCGGCGCGATCCGTGGGACGAAGTGTCACCTCGGCGGCCGTTTCGAGCAGCCGTACGGCTTCGTTGCTAAAGTCGAGCGGCTCGGCGATCAGAACGCGGGGACGCATGCGCGATTGGAATGAGGACTGGCCAGCGAAGCGTCAATTTTCCTCGACGTACGCGAGGCGTTTCTGCAGGTAGGTCGTCAGGCCCGCGATCCCGTCAGCAATTCTGGCCGAGACGTGGCCATCGCCGTACAGCGTACTCGGAGCGTAGCGACCCTGATCGAGCTGCTGCCGCACGGCGTCGGCAATTGCATCCATCTCGACACCGACGCGCACCACGTGCTTGTCCGTCTCGCGCCCGTTTTGGCGATTGCCGACCAGGACGACAGGTGTTCCGAAGTAACCGGCGTCGCGGACAAAGCTGCTCGAGTTGCCGACTGCGCAGGCTGTGCTGGCCAGCACCTTCAAATAATCTTCCGGGGTCAGGTTGGTTAGTGTGCGCATCCACTCGCTGTGGGTGCGGGCACGATACACGCGAATGACCTTGCTAATGTGATCAGCGCCCGCGTCGATGTTGGGCCACAGCAGCAGCGTTTGCATGCGCAGCGAATCGAGTGCCGATAGCAGAATCTCCATCTGCCGCCGCTCGCCGCCAAACTCGGTCGTGGTCGGATGAAACACGACCAGCAGGAACGGTTTGGAGACGTCGATTTCCGCGCCGGCCCCACGAGCGTTGACGATCTCGGGTGAGAGTTGCGTGTCCAGTGCGCGTGCAATGTCGCTCGACGGGCATCCGATTCCCAGCACGGTATCCGGCCGTTCGCCCATCCGTATCAGGTAGTCGCCCGATCGTTTAGTCGACGGAAAGTGGTAGTGGGCGAACTTACTGATAGCGTGGCGTGCGCTTTCGTCGATCGAACCGCTCACCTCGCCACCCTGGATGTGTACCAGCGTGATGTTCATGTACGCGGCAGCGACGGCCGCAGCCAGCGCCTCGTAGCGATCGCCGATCAACACGACAACATCCGGCTTGAGGCGATGGAATTCGCTGGAGAACTCGATCAGCGCAAAACCGATGCTCTTGGCCATCGTTGTCGGCGTCGAGCCTTCCAGTTCGATGTAAACTTCGCCGTCCACGTCGAAGCCGTCCTCCCGAACGACGCGCACCGGCTGGTCGAATCGCTCGAGTACCATCGTGCCGGTGACGAGCAACTGCAGCTCGAGCGCCTCGTGTTCCTTGATCGACTGCATGACCGGTTTCATGCGGCCATAGTTGGCGCGATCTACGAGGACGACACAGACTTTTCGTTTGGGTCGGTCAGTCAAGGTCTTGCTCCGACAGCATGGCGTCGGCCTTTAGGCTCCGGGCGACGCGGCGACCGATCAGTTCGGTCAATCGCGCGGCGGGGATCCCGGTGCCGGGTTTTTTGAGTGCCAGATCGGCGGCCTCCAATTTGTGGCCGATTGGCAGATCGCGCACCGCGACGACGCTCTTGGCAAACATAGCTTTCAGTTCGTCCATTTCGCCGGCAATTTGCTCCTTGTCCAACGGCGACGACAACGCCTGCTCGATGAACCGGACGCCGTCGACTAATTGCTTGAGCTCCGTAGTCGTCACCGACGCTGCCACATCCGGCCCGAAGCAGGCCCGCGAGAATACGATGTGGACTTCCAGCAGGTTGGCCCCCAATGCGACCGCCGCCAGCGACGCGTAGATCGTGCCGGAATGGTCCGACAATCCGACCGGACACTGGTATCGTTCGCGCAGCTCGCCGACCACGTTCAGCCCAATCTTTTCGACGGGGCATGGGTAGGCCGTCGTGCATTGAAAAAGGCCGATCGGGGCCCCTTTGTCGGTGACCGTGGCCACGGCCTGGTCGAGTTCGCCCCACGAAGCCATGCCACTGGAAATCAGCACAGGCCGGCCGGTCGAGGCCATTCGCGCGAGCATCGGCAAGTTGGTGACTTCGCCCGAACCGACTTTCCAGGCCGACATGCCCAATCGTTCCAACATGTCGACGGCTTCGAATGAAAACGGAGTCGAGAGGAAAATCAAGTCTCGCTGCTGTGCGTGATCGATCAGCCCCTGCCACTGGCTTTCGGTGAACTCCATACGTTTCCAGTAGTCATAGCGCGAGGCGTCCTGATGCGAGAACTTGACGCGGAACGGCTCGCCCGGTGTCGATTCGGCCGCGGCAATGTGCGTTTGGAACTTGACTGCGTCGGCGCACGCGTCGGCGGCCGCATCAATATAGGCATGGGCCGTGCCCAGGCTGCCGTCATGCGCTTGCGCTACTTCAGCGACAATCAGGCAAGGTTGCCCCGGCCCGACTTCATGTTGATCGATGAGAAAATTCACGCTCGAATCGAGTACGTGCCCGCGCCGAGGACTTGTCTACGTCTCGGCGATCGAAGGGGACTGGGGAGATGATGGGTCGGACGGTGCCGACTTGTCGCGCGGCTTTGGGCGATCGCCCGAGCGAGCAGGCCGCGATGTGTGTTCGTCGGCGGCGGACGGATCGGCATATTCGGCCACCAACTCCTTGATTTTCAGCCGAAGCGTGTCTGGCGACGCGTGAGTCAATTGCGCGACTTCGGCCACGGCCGACTCGACTTCGGCCAGCGTGTAAGGACGATGGTATGCCACGAACAACTTGGGATGGGGTGTCGGTTGGCGTTCCTCATCGTCGAAGTAGAGCTCTTCGTACAGCTTTTCGCCGGGGCGAAGGCCGGTGAACACGATTTCGATTTCGTCCTCCTGCAACCCGGAGAGCCGAATCAGATCGCGTGCCAGGTCGACGATGCGCACGCTCTGGCCCATGTCGAGCACAAAAATCTCGCCCCCCTTGCCCATCGCCGCAGCCTGCAATACCAACTGCGACGCCTCGGGAATCGTCATGAAGAAGCGTTCGATTTCTGGATGGGTTACGGTGACCGGGCCGCCGCGCCGAATCTGGTCCTGAAAGATCGGTACGACGCTGCCGTTAGAAGCCAGCACGTTGCCAAAACGCACGACTACGAACTTTGTGCCCGCCTTCTCGGAAAACGCATGCACGAATCGTTCGGCCAGTTGTTTCGACACGCCCATGATGCTTGTCGGGTTGACGGCCTTGTCCGTCGAGATCATGACGAATTCTTGAACGCCATGCTCGTCGGCCAATTGCGCCAACAGCCGCGTGCCCAGCACATTGTTCTTAATCGCCTCACCCGGATTGTGTTCCATCATGGGCACGTGCTTGTGCGCGGCGGCATGGAACACGATCGCGGGCCGATGCTGGCGGAACACCTGGTTCATCCGATCGTGGTCCGTAATGTCGGCGATGCACGGAATGACGTGCGACTCGGTGCGCATCGCGCGGAATTCTTGCTCGACCAAAAACAGGCTGTTTTCGGCGCGCTCAACCAGCACGATCGTTTTGGGGCGGAACTTAAGGACCTGGCGACAGATTTCCGATCCGATGCTGCCGCCGGCGCCGGTAACCAACACGGTACGACCGCCGATCAGCGAACCGATCGCTTCGCCGCTGAGTTTGACCGGTTCGCGCCGCAACAAGTCATCGATGTTGACGTCGCGAATCTGCGGCGAGTAGTTGGTCGCCAGCAGGTCGTCGTACGCAGGGATGACCTTCAGCGTGATGTTGGCCGTGGCGCAATCTTCCATCAACGCGCGAAGCTTGGGCCCGGTCAGCACGCCGGAGATAACCAGGATGTCTTCCACGCCCAAACGTGCTGCGATTCTTGGAGCGTCTTCTGGTCGTCCCCAGACGGGAATGCCGCCCAACGTCGAGCCGATGCGCGCCTGATCGTCGTCCAAATAGCCGACCGGCTGATACTTCAGGCGTCGATCGGATAGCAGGTGACGAGCCAGTGTCTCACCGGACTGATTGGCGCCTACGATGATCGCTTTGCGATAATCGCTGCGCCACAGGCGGGGTCGGAGCTCTTCGCGCGACAATCGTCCAATCGCGCGCAATCCGCCGAGCACGAGAATCGTGAGCGCCCAGTCGATGAAGAAAACGCTTCGCGGTGGGTGCAGGTCATTGACCATCAGGCCATTGAGCGCAAGCAGCACGAGCGTCGAGAGGTTCGCCGCGTTGAACAGGGCGACCAGATCGGGAAACGACACGCTGTACCACGAACGGTGGCAGTGTCCCAGGTAGTAGAACACGATGCACTTAATGACGACGATGCCGGGCAGCGTGGCCCACAGCGTGATAAAGTCGCGCTGGGGCAACTCGAACTCGGTGCGCACGTTGTACGCAAACCAATACACCACGGCGAATACCGCCATGTGCAGCAAGAACGCGGCGAATGCGCGCTTGGTCAGACGCTGGGGCATGAGGCGAGTGTTCATGTACGCTGCAAGGATGTCAGTCGAGGATGCAACCGTTCGGCGGTCTTGCCGCTCGGTACGTGACGCTGCCCCTGAGGTGAAGCATATCGACCCGGCGGGGACTGTTCAACAAACAGTCGTGCCAGCACGGCGGTGGCCGCCGAGTTGCCGGCGCTTGTGGTTCGTTTTTCAATCGCGAGACTCTTCCGCGACGTGCAGGGCAACAAGCTGGCACAGGTGGCCGTGCGGTGTCGCATCATAGCGGCTCGACCTGAAAGTCCTCGAGTAGGACGCTGGCACCCTGCTGTAGAAACTCGACCGCCACGACGAGCCAGTCCTTGCCGCGCCGCTTGACGACCAGACCCTCGAGACCAGCCATCGGTCCCGATCGAACGCGGACGCGCCGCCCTGGCTCGATCCGGGCTTCGACGGTCAACGGCGCGTCCAACTCGATCAGTCGTTGAACCTGTTGCAGGTCGTGAACCAGTTGCGCCGGATCGGCGACCGGAATACAGCGTGAAACGCAGTTCGTCGTTAGCGCACGTTGCCGCTGTTCTTCGCTGCCACGAACGAAGACATAGCTGGGAAACAGCGGCACGTAGCTGTCGCGTACCCGCCCACCGGGTGATCGAGAACGCTTGTGAATCATCGGGCCGTAGAAACTGATCTCGAGGCCGCGTAACCGGCGCATGAGTTCCTTTTCGCGACGGGCCAACGTGTACATCGCCCACCAAGGTTCGGAACCGGCATCTTGGGCATCGGGCTGCTCGAACAGCTCGGCCGGATAGATGTCTGGTTCGCGAGGCAATATGGGCATCGGTAAGCAACTGGCTAAGCCTGGATTGGATTGACCGTGGAGCCAATCGGCGTGCGAAACTGACGTTCGCCCCGCGCGCACTCCGTTCCCGTGGGTGACCGTCGCACCCTCAAAAAACCCTGGATTGTTGTTCATCCCAAAGGTCAGGACGAACCTCCCGTACCGACCCGGATGCCGCTGCACCCTGGCGGCTGGTAACGAACAAAGCCGAAGCTTTTAGCTTACCAGATCGACGTCGATTGGTCTTGCACGGCGAACGTTAGTCTGGCGTTCGCTGCGCATTTTTCTTGGTCCATGTTCCGTTTGCAAATCGAGTGCCTAACCGGACTAATGACGAGCGTCGTTCCGGTTACAACGGTTAAGCTGAGTGTGCGGTCGGCGGATCCGGACGACCGCGCATTGCCCCGCGCCGTAGCACTGGCATGGTGTGGCGACCCTGCCACAAAGACGTTTCGTTTTCGACACCTGGCGGCCGGTTTCGCTCGCCAAGTTGGCATCGGCACGGCGTCTGCCGCCAGCGTCGATTGGCGACGGAATCTGGCGCACCGGTGGCCTTCGCTGGACCGTGATCGGCGATGCCAAACAGCGGCGTCACCAACCGATTCGCCAGTGGGGCGGAGCATTATTTCGGGCGGCCCACACCGGGACAGGCTTCGCAAGGACGGACCACAGAATCGACCCTGCCGAGTCGGACTGCTGGGCGCTAACCCACGCTGCCGAGGCCCCATTGAGCCCGTTCTGCTGGCCCACGCTGCCAGCGGCGCTACATCGACAGTTTCTCGGCCTACACCCGACAGTTCCTCGAGCGGCTGGAAAAGCCGGCCGCTGAACGAATCGGCCGAAAACGCCAGTTCCCCGGTGATGAGTAAACGTCGCCGAAGAGTCAGTTGCTGTAGCGTGCTCACGAACATCGATCGCGTGCAGCAGTCAATTCTGGATCGTGCATTTTGGCAATGCGAGCTGGATTCTTTCCAATCCTTCCGGGGAGATCTTTGTTTTCGCGACATCCAGCTCCCGCAGTGTCGTCAGTCGACAAATTTGTTGCACACCTTCGTCCGTAATCGCACTGCCGCGTAGACTGAGTCGTTTGAGTGCACGCAGGGCGATCAGGTGAGCGAGATTCGGATCGCTGATTGGGTTTTTCCGCAGGTCAAGTGATGACAGGCGGGGTAAACTCTTCAGATGGCGCAATCCACTACCATCAAGTTCGGCATCGGAAGCTTTGATTGCCTCCAGACTCGTGAGCTGGGAGAAATGCTGGAAGTCCGTATCAGAGAAGGGCGACTGCCCGAACAGCAAATACCGCAATTCTCTTAAGGTGCCGACATGTTGCAGTCCCTTGCTCGTAACTTGAGTGCTCTGAACATCGAGACGAGTCAGATCGGGGAATCGCCGAATGACGAATTCAAGTCCGGAGTCCGTGACGGACGTGTATTCGAGGTCTAGCCGAGTGAGATGGGGTAACTTCGCGAGGTGCCGGAGGTCCGCATCGGCTGCCCGGGTTCCATCGAGACTGACACCAACCACACGTGCGAAGAAATGCTGCCTCGCGCCTCGGTAGAGCAAGTTTGGGCCTGGTGGATCCGCGTTGGGAACTACGTTTCCAGAACGGTCAAAGTCGTATCCGTATTCGTATGCTACTGACGAACGGTTGGACTCGATCTCCGACAATGCAATGACCGCCGCGTGTTGCTCGCGAGCCGTCCTGAGACGCAAACCAAACCATACGGACACAATGGTGAACACGACCAAAAACGTGCGAAGTCTAAATCGCAAGAATCGCCGAAACGGGTGCTGGTCCTGCTCAACTGCGTTCATTCAGCTAGCCGTAATGAGTGCTCTAGTTTGTATCGTCCCTTTTTGCGAAGCCAATTGAAATGCCCCAAGCACCCTGTTTCATGGTGCCGTCCGACTCTCGCATTCCTCTCACATTGAGTCCAACTAGAGGTCCTTCGACCGGGCAGCCCTCGCCGCCGTTCACCGCCAGGCACCTAGGCTAACGCAATTTGTTCGCCGTCGCGGTTGGCCAGCGCTATCGTCGGGGCCTATTATACAGATTTCCAATCACCCTCGGATTGAGGTTCCGGTGCCCGCCCGCTCGATGATCCTCCGCGGCGTCGCGGTCCACAACCTGAAGCATGTCGACTTGGACATACCCCATCGCCAGATGGTCGTGCTGTGTGGCCTAAGCGGCAGTGGTAAGACGAGCCTGGCGCTGGACACGCTGTATGCCGAGGGCCAGCGGCGCTACATCGACAGCTTCTCGGCCTACACCCGACAGTTCCTCGAGCGCCTGGAAAAGCCGGCCGCTGAACGGATCGAGGGCATTGCCCCGGCGATTGCAGTTACGCACAAGAACACGAGCCGATCAAACCGATCGACGGTCGGAACGGCCACCGAGACGAGCGACTACCTCCGGCTGTTGTTCGCCCGGATCGGCCATGTCGTTTGTCACCAATGTGGTCGGGAAGTGCAGCGGCACTCGCCCGACACCGTCGTCGAAGCGCTTGCCGCATTGCCCGAAGGCACGCGTTACCTGTTGGCATTTCCCGTACCGTCGGCAACCGCCGACGCGGCGACCCCATGGGCGGCGTATCGCGAAGAGGGCTTCGTGCGCGCGATCGTGGGCAACCGGCTGATTCGTTTGGATGAGGATGCGCGCCGCGACGCCACTCCGCCGGAAAACGGCACCGCGAAGTACGTGGTTGTCGATCGACTCGCCGCCGGCAACGTCAATGCACCCCGGCTGCGCGATTCGTTGGAGATGGCCTTTGCCAAGGGGCGCGGCACGGCCCACATTTTCGTCGAGGCAGCCGTCGGCGACGAACCCCAGCACCTCGACGGCGCAACGCCGTACGACCTGGACGACCGCGCGTGGCGGCAGACCGTGTTCAGCACAGAGCTTGCATGCGAGAGGTGTGGCGCGACGTTTCCCAAGCCGGAACCGCGACTCTATAGCTTCAACAGTCCGCTTGGTGCCTGTCCAGAGTGCGAGGGTTTTGGCAATACGATCGACATCGACATGGATCTGGTGGTGCCGGACCCGAGCAAGAGTCTGCGCGAAGGCGCGGTTGCGCCGTGGAACACGCCGGCCTATGCCCACGAGTTGGAAGAGTTGCTGGCGTTGGCCGACGACTACGATTTGCGCGTCGACGTTCCGTTTGCCGAACTGAACGATCAGGAGCGACAAATCGTTATCGGGGGCGTCGAAGAGCGCAAATTCGGCGGCCTGGACGGCTTCTTCAAATGGCTGGAGCGGCGCAAGTACAAGATGCACCTGCGGGTCTTCCTTAGCCGGTGGCGCAGCTATCGTCCTTGTCCGGCGTGCGATGGGGCGCGCCTGCGACCGGAGGCCCTGTCCGCTCGGATCGGTGGACTTTCGATTGCCGACGTCTCCGCGCTGAAAATCAGCGACGCGGTGCGGTTCTTCGACGCGTTGGAGCTATCGGCCTGGGAGCAGCAGGTGGGGCGCACCATGCTCGCAGCAGCCCGAAACCGGCTCCAATATCTCGAAGACGTGGGGCTTGGCTATCTCACGCTCGATCGCACGTTGCGCACGCTCAGCGGCGGCGAGTCGCAGCGGGTCTCGCTGACGACCGCGCTGGGGTCCGGATTGGTCAACATGCTCTACGTGCTGGACGAACCGTCTGTCGGGCTCCACCCGCGTGACGTCGAGCGGCTGACCGGGGTGATCGGGGCGTTGCGGGATCGTGGCAATTCGGTCGTCGTCGTGGAGCACGAGGAGTCAATGATCCGTGCCGCAGACCAGATCATCGAAATCGGCCCCGGCGCGGGCGAGCGCGGGGGCGAAGTCGTATTTCAGGGCACCCCGGCCGAGATGGTCGACTGCCCGCGTAGCATCACTGGCGACTTTCTGTCGGGCCGGCGAGGCGCTGGTCCTGCTCCGCGCCGGCGACCGCCCGATCACGGTTGGATTCGCCTGGCCGGCGCGCGGGGCAACAACCTGCAGAATATCACGGTGGAGTTTCCGTTGGGCGTCTTGTGCCTGGTTACCGGAGTTAGCGGGTCTGGCAAGAGCACGCTGGTACGCGACACGCTGTATGCCGCCTTGTGCCGGCGAATGCGCAAGGACGCCCCCAAGCCCTATCCGTACGACGATGCCTTTGGCGACGGACAACTGGACGACGTGATCCTTGTCGATCAGAGCCCGATCGGCCGCTCGCCTCGATCGAACCCCGTGACCTACATCAAGGCGTTCGACGAGATTCGTGCGGTATTCGCCGGCACGGTCGAGGCCCGCACCCGCCACTACGGAGCCGCACCTTTTCGTCTCAACGTTGCTGGCGGCCGTTGCGCCAAGTGCAAAGGTGATGGCTATCTGGCGATCGACATGCAATTCTTGGCCGATGTCTACATGAAGTGTCCCGAGTGCGGCGGGCGCCGCTATCGCAAGGAGGTCCTCGACATCAAGTATCGCGGGCGCGACATCGCCGACGTGTTGGACATGACGGCTCGCGAGGCGTTCACGTTCTTTCGCGGGCAGCTCAAGGTACAAGCCCGACTCAAACGGTTGATCGACGTCGGGCTCGAGTACCTGCGGCTGGGCCAGCCGGCCAACACGCTGTCGGGCGGCGAAGCGCAGCGCCTGAAGCTGGCGGCCTTCATGTCGACCAAGCGCCGAGGTCGGTCGCTGTTCGTGCTCGACGAACCGACGACCGGCCTGCACTTTCAAGATATCGTTCAGTTGCTCGATTGTCTCGAAGCGCTGACCAACGTCGGCCACTCGTTGATTGTGGTCGAACACAATCTGCAACTGATGAAAGCCGCCGACTATATCATCGATATGGGGCCAGGGGCCGCCGACGAAGGCGGACGCGTTGTCGCGAAAGGAACGCCGGAGGCCGTGGCCCGTGTTCCCGAATCGGTCACTGGCCGTTTCCTTGCCGAGGCTCTGAAACTAGACCAAACACTTGCCGACGACGGACGTGCTGTCAGTGCCGATCCGGATTGAAAAACGCCGTGTGCGACTCCATCGACTTTGACGAGCGACTTGAACTGTTTTTTGGCGGTGCCTCCAACGCCGTAGCACATGTCTATGCCCGGGTGCGGGAAGTCGAAGCGGACGGGCGTTGCACGCTTTCCGGATCGCTGAGCGGACCCGAGTGCCAGTACGCACAGACTCTCCCTGCACGTTTCGATTTCGTCGACCGTGGTCCCGGAGCATCCATTCTGGCTGCGGCGACTGTGCCCGATCCGTGCTATTGGACGCCGCAGATGCCGCACTTGTATCGAGCCACCGTCAGCCTGATGCGCGACGGCAAAGTGGTCGGCAGCGCGGTGCGCGTCGTGGGCATGCGCCGGCTTGGGGCCGTGGGCCGCGATCTTCGCTTCGACAACCAGCGTTGGGTGGTACGCGGCATCGCGCTCGATGCCGCACGCAGTCTAGAGGCACTAACAGCGTGTCATGGTGCAAGTGCGGCGCTAGTGGTTCACGAACCGTCGGACGAACTTTGTCAGCGAGCCAGTTGCGCGGGCGTGCTGTTGGTTGCCCAGCTCAATCAAGGGAACATCGCCGCGATACGGCATTTAAGTCGTTGGCCGGCAGTGGGAATCATCGTCTTGCGATCCGCCGATCCGGCGACGGATCAGGCGCTCAACGCGTTGGGACGCGTCTGCGTGCTGGCTCAACGGTTCGGCCCAGAGGAAAATGTCGTGCCGCAGCGATGGGCTCAAGTTGCCGTGGTCGACGTTGGCGATCTGCAGAGCCTGCCGCAGCGAATCGCTGGGGCAGACCTGCCGCTAATTGCGCATCGGCCTTGGAACGCCGCGAAGGAGATCGAGCCGGCGCGGGCCGAATGCGATCGATTGCAGCGCGATTTGGCCGCGAGTGGCGCATTGGCAGGCGCGGATTGGGCGGGCTACGTCGTGTAAGCTGTTGTATTGGGTGGACCCTCCTCGGAAGAAATCGAATCGCAATGGCACCGCCACCAAACGACGACTCGCCGCTGGATCGCTACGTGCGACAGATCCGCTACGGTCCGATCGGCGAAGAGGGGCAGCGCAAGCTGTTGGCGGGCCGGGCACTGATCTGCGGATGTGGAGCGCTCGGCTCGGTGATTGCCAACACGTTGGCCCGCGCCGGCGTGGGCTATCTGCGCATCGTCGACCGTGATTTCCTGGAAACGAACAACCTGCAGAGACAGGTATTGTTCGACGAACAAGACGTGGCCGACGCGCTTCCCAAGGCCGTGGCCGCGGCAACCAAGCTGCGCCGAATCAATTCCGAGATCACGATCGACGCGCGCGTCACCGACGTTGATCATACGAACGTCGTGGAGCTAACCGACGAGATCGACGTGATCTTGGACGGCACCGACAACTTCGAGACCCGCATGTTGCTCAACGACGTTGCGCTGAGTCGCGGCGTACCGTGGGTATACGGTGGATGTTTGGGCGGCGAAGGCCAGACAATGACCATTGTGCCTGGCGAGACGGCGTGCTTGCGCTGCCTGATGAGCGAATCTCCGCCGCCGGGCACAACGCCCACCTGCGACACGGCCGGCATCTTGGGTCCGATCGTCAATGTCATCGCGTCGCTTCAGTCGGCCGAGGCGATCAAGCTGCTGGCCGGTCGACCTGAAGCGGTGAGCCGCTCGCTGACCGTCGTCGACCTGTGGGATAATCGAATTCGTCAGATCGGACTAGACACGCTGGCCGGCGCCGACGATTGTCCCGCGTGCAAACGGAGCGAGTTTCCCTGGTTGTCAGGCGAACGGGCCGGCCACAGCGCGGTTCTTTGCGGGCGGAATGCCGTGCAACTGAATCCGCGCAACAGCGCCGGCGTGTCGCTCGACGCACTAGCGGCCAAGCTGGCCGACGTCGGCCGCGTCACGCGCAACAAGTATCTCTTGCGCCTGGCGGTCGATGACTATTTGCTCACGTTGTTCCCGGACGGTCGCGCGATCATCGGTGGCACGGATGATATTGCCACAGCCCGAACCGTCTATGCGAAGTACGTCGGGACTTGAGCTCGCCCGGCCATCAGCGCGACGTACCCGGCTCGTCCTGCGAACGCTTCTACGTCGCTGCGTCAGCCGCTGCGGCGCTTCGCATGGTTGCGGCTTCCATGATGCGCTGCTCGGTGGCTTCGGCGCGCGAGAACTCGCCAGTCTGGCGGCCTTCACACAGCACCATGATCCGGTCGCACAGCGTCAGCAGCTCGGGCAGTTCACTGGACGTGACGATGATGCCCAAACCGTCGCGACAAAGCTGGTCCATCAACCGGTAGAGTTCCGCCTTGGCACCTACGTCGATGCCGCGCGTTGGGTCGTCGAGCAAGAGTACTTTCGGTTCGGTCAGCAGCCAGCGGCCGATGATCGTCTTCTGTTGGTTTCCGCCGCTGAGGCTCGTGATCGGAGCGTCGATTCCAGACGACCTGATGCCGAGCCGAGCCGACGTGGATTCGGCCTGTCTTGCCTCATTCCGCCGGCGCAGCAACCCATGTTGCACGCACTGCCACAACGTGCAGAGCGTGATGTTTTGGCCAACGGAAAAATGATCAAACAGACCCAACCGCTTGCGATCTTCGGTGACCAGTGCCAGCCCGGCACTGCGTGCTTCGGACGGATGCGCAAACGCTACGTCTCGGCGTTCGAGCATGATGCGGCCGGTCGGCACCTGGTCGGACGCGCCAAACACGCACTCGAGTAGTTCGGTGCGCCCGGCACCCATCAGCCCGGCGATGCCCAAGATTTCGCCACGTCGCAGTTCGAAAGAGATATCTTCCAGGCGCCATTGCCGCGCGTGCCCAGGCCAGGGAAGACGGAGATGTTCGACCCGTAGAATGACGTCACCCGGTTCACGGGGCGTCGAAACGTCGGTTTCCTCGATCTCGCGGCCGACCATTAGGTGCGTAATCTGACGCGGATTGGCCTCGGCTCGGGCTACCACATCGACCAGGCGACCGTCGCGCAGCACGGCGATGCGATCAGCCAGCCGAAAAACCTCGTCTAGCTTGTGCGAAATATACAGCACGGTCGCCCCGCTTTCACGTAGCCGGTCGATCACGCGAAACAATCGGGCCACTTCCGACTCGGTTAGCGCGCTAGTCGGCTCGTCCATAATGAGGACATCGGCCTCGAGCGAGAGGGCCTTCGCGATTTCGATCAACTGCTGATCGCCGACACGCAGTGCCCCGGCTCGGCTGTCAGCCGGGATCTGGCATTCCAACTGCGCCAACAACTCGGCGGCACGGCGGTCCATGGCCGACTGGTCGAGCAGGCCCCAACGGTTACGCATCTCCCGGCCCAGGAAGATATTGGCCGCGGCCGACAGTTCCTCGACCAGGTTCAGTTCCTGGTGAATGATGCTGACACCGGCTTCTTCGGCGTCGCGGGTGCCGCCAAATTGAATCGGCTGCTGGCGCAAAAGCACTTGGCCATCGTATTCGGTGATTACGCCTGCCAGGATCTTCATCAGCGTGCTCTTGCCAGCGCCGTTTTCGCCCACGATCGCAAGGCACTCGCCCGCGCGGACCGCAAGCGATATTTCGTCCAAGGCCCGCACACCCGGGTACTGTTTCGAAACGCCGCGAATGTCAATTAGGGGCGAGTCTGTCATGCGACTAGAGAAAGAGCAGATCTTACGATTGCCGGCCTGAGCGTTGGGCCGCCGCACGCCGTTGTCCGAGCGCGACGATGCCGAAAGTTACCGCCGACAGAAGCATCACAGCCAGTCCAGCGTTGCGTCCAGCCATGATCGTCGCGATGACGCCAGCCAACAGTGCCAGGATGCCAATCGCGGCCACGCCGAGCACGCCGGGAAAGAACTGCTTGCCGCCCGTGCGGCGCGAAACGCGCAGCTCATTGAATGCCACGGCCAAGACGACCAGGAACCCGACGATCATGCCCTGATAGTCGTCCGCGCCGACTTTGACGATCTTGGCCACTGCGTCGATTACAGCCCGCAGGAACAGGACTCCGAGCATCGTGCCCGAGATCGTTCCCAGGCCGCCCTGCAAACTGCATCCGCCGACCACGGCGGCGGCAATCGCATTGAGTTCGTAGCCGAGGCCTTGGGTCTGCGGCGTTGCAGCGCCGATTTCGGCCGTGTAAAGAATGCCGGCGATGGACGCGGTCATGGCTCCGATGCAATAAGCCAGCCATTTGAGACGATCGGTCCTGATTCCGCTCAGCCGCGCGGCAGCTTCGTTTCCGCCCATCGCGTACAAGTGCCGCCCGACGACCGTGCGACTCATCAACAGCCACGCTAGCAAGCTAAGCACCAGAAAAACGCCAAGCGGAATCCACCACGTGCTGCCCAGCATTCCAAACGTTTGGTTGAAGACGTAAATCTGCGAGGCGTTGCTTTGGGTGGGCATGACGGCGGCGTTGACCTCTTGCACAAATACCCTGGCCAGACTGCGCAGTCCGACCAGCGAGGCCAGCGTCGCTACAAACGGCGGCAGGCCGATCACGGTGATCAGCCAGGCGTGCAGCGTACCGATCAAAAATCCTACGACGAGCGTGCCGGAAATCGCCGCGACGAACACTCCCGTGCCCAGCTCGCGGGTATCGGGGGCGCCGGTCGCGTCGAGCGGTGCCAGTGCGACCATGATCGACGCACAAATCGAACCGCTAAACGCAATCACCGCGCCGCTCGAAAGATCGATGCCGCCCGAGATGATGACGATCGCCGCGCCCAAGGCGAACACGCCCAGCATCGACGTTTGGCGCAAGATTTCTTGGGCGTTTTGAAGCGGCTTGTCGCGATAGGCGTCGCTGAAAATGGTGGTGATGACGATCACCGCCAGCACAGCCAGCCCAAGGCCCAATTCGTTGGAATGTTGTCGGGCGGCACGGCGCAAGAGTCCATCCGATTCGCCGCCCTGGTGGCTGATCATGATCCCGTGAGGTTATGCTCGGATAACCACTTCCTGAACTCGCTCAAAGAAAGAAACTCAGTCGATTCGTCGAACATTTCTTTCTTGAGCGGCGAGCCGGAATCGGGGTGAACGACGCGCAAGCCCGTGGTCATGATATCGCCGTTGCCGTCCGCGTCGTCAAACGATTTGGTTTGCGGGTCGTAAGCCGGCAACATCTCGTGGATGGTTTCGTGGTCGTCCTTGACCAGCGCTTGCATTAACCGTGTGCCCTGATAGCCCATTTCGTACGGGTTTTGCACGACCATCGCATCGATCTGTCCCTCTTGCATGTCGGCAATGGCGTTCGGAGCCGCGTCGAACACAACGATGGTCGTCTTGTCGCGCAAGTCGCGCTGGCGAACGACGTCGACAATGGCGTGCGCGTTGTAGGCCCAGATGCCAACCAATACGTTCAGCTCCGGATTACGGTCCAACGCGTCCTTCACGTTCTTCAGCGCGACGCTGCGATCCATGTCGTCGCCGAGGTTTTCAAGCTGCTCGAACTTGTCGCCTGCGCCCGTGGCGAATCCACTGATCCGCTCGATGGCGTTGGCGGCTCCCTTCAACCCGACGAAGGTGGCATACTTGCCGCCCTCGGGCCGGATGCCGGCGGCCGCTTTGCCCAGTTCCTGGCCGCCAACCACGTTGTCGGTGCCGAGGTAGGCAAATCGGGCGTCGCGACTCGCTTCTCGGTCGACGTCCGAGTCAATCGCGATCACCTTGATACCCGCCGCCTGGCAGTCCTTCATCGCATTGGCGATGGCCAGGTTCTTCGAGTCGGTCACCGAAACGGCCACGGCAGCGATGTCGGACTGATTGGCAAATTGCCGCAGCCGGTCAATCTGGCCTTTCGGCGTGCCGTCGTTAACGTCGCGAACGACGCGCAGGCCGTCGGCTCCAAGGTTGAAGTCTTTCTCCGCGTCCTGCATGCCCACCAACATCGCGTCCCAAAAGGGATCTGCACCGTTAGTCAGCAAGATGACACGCTTGGTGCCCGGCTCGCTAGACGCATTGCAACCGACCAGCGCCGGTACAAGCCCGCCGACAATCACACACGCCAGCGGTAAGACACAGCGCATGAGCAATCTCCAACCAGGCAGTCCGCGCGGATTGCGGCCCACGCCAACCTCGGGGGAATCCCGGTGACTACGAGTCGGTCGTATTGGCTGCCGGCTCGTCCGAGGCTTTCTTGTCGACCGGTTTGCAGCCGACCATCGGTCCGACGCAAAACACAGCCAGCATCAACCAGGCAACGCTCGTTTTGAACTTGAACTTCATCTGGGGTCCTTTCCGCGCGGGGCTTCTGAAGAATCGTCAACGATCGATCGAGCCCGATTGATACTGCTGCCGCGAGGCCTCCTGGCGGGGCGAAACGGCACGACCCGGCGGGCCGCGACGCAGGCATCGGCTCGATGCAAGTGGCCAAAACTTCAGATTTTAGATCGCTGCACGGGGGCTCGCAAGTGGTTCGCTTCGCGCACCAGGAGGCGGCCGTCCGCGGAATCTTGAGGCGATTTCTACGGAATTGGCGACCGAATTCCACAAACCAGCCTTCGCGCGTCGTGCGGCTCAATTTTGGGCGTCCGCTCGACCGATGCAATCCTTAGCACTCCTCTGCGCGCCGTGTCCACGGCGTCACGTCCCCCAATTCCTGCCTCGTTTCTCAGTATGGGCTCGACCTCGCACTCTCCGCAGCGTGCTGGCTTGCAATCTGCGCGCGCCACGAACCGGCAAACCAGTCGCTTGGGTTCTTGGGAATTGCTGCGCTGCGTTGGCGAAGGGCAGCTCGCCCGTGTCTTCGCCGCCCGTCCTGCCGGTGGGCAAGTCGGTCAGCCGGCCAGCTACGCGATCAAGGTCTTACGTCCCGAGTGGCAGGAAGACCCGCGTGGCCTTGCCATTTTGGCTCGCGAAGTCCACGTAAGCCGCAAAGTCTCCAGTCCGCACTTGCTGCCGATCCTGGCGGCCCAACTCAACACAGCACCGTACTACGCCGCGATGCCGTTGCTCGAGGGATCGACGCTGCAAACCCGCTTGCAATCACCGACGCGGATCGACTTGCCGGTCGTGGCGTGGATCGGTCGCCAAGTGGCCGAAGCTCTCGACGCCTTGCAACGAGCAGGCTGGACGCACTCCGACGTTAAGCCGTCGAACGTTTTCATCTCGCGCACCGGGCACGTGACGCTGATCGATCTGGGGTTCGCGTGCGGCGTCGACGAACGAGGAACGATCGCTGATCGGCCCGTCGTGGGCACCATGCAGTACATGGCTCCAGAAGTACTCTATTCTTCGACCGGCGGTGGCATCCACAGCGACGTCTATAGCCTGGGTGTCACGCTGTTTGAGATGCTCACCGGGCGACTGCCCTTCGATGCCAACGACATTGCGGAGCTGGCAACGCGGCACCGGCAGGATCTGCCCAGCGCCGTACGACGGCTGGCGCCCCACGTGCCCACACGTGCGGCACGCCTCATTCACCAGATGTTGGCCAAAGAGCCGCTGCGGCGACCGATTCCCAGTGACGTGGTCCGCCGCCTGGCCGCGCTGGAGGTCGAAACGTTTGCCGAACGTTCGCTGCCGACCGACGCTGCCTAGGTTGCGTCTCGCAAGTGACTCGTCGGCCAAAGGGCGAGGCGTTTTGCCGGAGGGCAAGAAGGAGAATCGCAGGCGAATCCGAGCGATTCGTCGAGATTCGCCGACGCCGATCCGGCGGCAAAACGACCGCACGACGCTAGATCGCACTTACGAGACACAACCTATACGCACTGCGGATCGGCCGCGGCTCGTTGGCAGACGACTCGGGGAACTACACGGGCGGACGCGCATCTCGATAGCTCAGATCGAGCAGATCCATCGGGTGAGCCACCCAAAATCGCTCGCCGCGCTGCCGCGCTTCACGGGCGATTTGCAAGATACAGCCGGCATTGGCCGTGATCACCGTGCGGGCGCCGGTGGCCAGAATGTTGTCCAGCTTGCGGCGACTTAGCCGGGCCGACATTTCTGGTTCGGTCAGATTGTAGGTTCCCGCCGCGCCGCAGCACAAATCGGTTTCGGCGAGCTCTCGTAGCTCGAGCCCGGGGATTTGCTCGAGCAAGCGCCGCGGCGCTTCGCGAACCTTCTGCGCATGGCCCAAGTGACACGCATCGTGATAGGTCGCCGTGATGCCAAGCGCGCCGGTCGGCGGGACGAGCCCCAACTCGTCGAGAAACTCGGTAACATCCCGGATCTTTGCAGCAAAGCTGGCCCGCGCTGGCTGTTGCTCATCGTGCCAGTGGTGTCCGTAGTCTTTCAGCATCGCGCCGCAACCGGCGACGTTGACAATGATCGCGTCCACGTCGTTCGGATCGAAAGCATTCAGGTTCGCGTCGGCAAATGCACGAGCCGGTTCCGAAGCGCCGGCATGAAAATGGATCGCGCCGCAGCAAACCTGGTTCTGCGGAACGACCACTTCGCATCCGTTGTGCTGTAGCACCCGCGCGGTGGCCCAATGGGTCGAGCGGAACACCGCGTCGCCCACGCAGCCGGTGAACAGCGCCACACGGGCCCGTCGTGTTCCGATCGGCGGAAGCACCTCCGGCAAGCGCGGCTGCGACTTCCCTAGAGGAGGCAACATCCGCACGAGTTGTCGCATCCTCGGCGGTAACAGTCGCACCAGCCCGACCGCATCGATCGCGCGATCGATACGCAAGAGCTGCGCAACACGTGCCGGCCAAAGCGCTGCCCGCATCCGCGCCGGATAGGGAAACAGCCCGAACAAAATCCAGCGCCGGAACCAATCGTCGCCTGACGCGGTTGGGTCGGATTGCTGCATGCCGACGCGAAACGGCTCGATCAGGCGCCCGTATTGCACTCCCGAAGGACAGGCGGTTTCGCACGCGCGGCAGTCCAAGCACAATTCGAGATGCCGCCGCACCTCGTTGCTCATTTCGAGCCGCCCCTCGGCTACGCCGCGCATCAGATAGATTCGGCCGCGCGGGCTGTCGTTCTCGTTGCTCGTTTCGACGTAGGTCGGGCAGGCGGCGGTACACAAGCCGCAGTGCACGCAATCGAGGAATAGTTGTTCCTCGATGCCCGCGCCGGGATTGACGGCTGCGTCGCCCGGGGGCCCGACACCGGAAACAGGATTGTTCGCAGAGGGCTGCATAATATCTGGGTTCGCGGTCAGCCGGCGTACGGAAATCGGCCCGGATTGAGCAGGCCCTTGGGATCAAACTGCGCTTTCACTTTTTGCATCCACACGACGTCTTCGTCGACCGGGCCCCAAATGGCCTGTCGTGTCAGCCCGCCCATTGTTGTCGACAGGACGACAGCGTGTCCGCCTGCCAGCCGGGCGGCCGGTTGTAAGCGGCCGATCAACGCCTGGGAAACGTCGCCCGGGTCGAACTTCGCAAAACGGGCCACGACAATTCCGTTGCCCGCGTGCGCTTGCACGGAAGCTTCAGGATCGATGTCCAAAACGAGTGCAACAAACTCGGTCGTCCGGCTGGGCAACAGACTGGCTTTGAGCACCAGCGGGGCGTCTCCGGCCTGGGCGAATTCTGCCAGATCGTGCCACAACGTTGCCGCTGCTTGCGCGTCGATCGTGCGCGTCGCCGTGACGCCCAAGGCCCGCCACTCGTCGGCCAGCACTCGGGCCATCCAATCGACTTCCGGCGGAGTTCCTTCCAAGCCGACCGCGAGTCGAGTTGTGGCGCCGGCGGTAAGCGTGCCCAGTGCAGGGTGATCGCGCCAGTGCGGTCCGGCCAGTAGCTCAACCGCGACCGGCGTTGCCGCCGAATCCACGATCGAAGCCAGGAGTTTGTCGGCCGTGTCCAAATCGGCCAGGTCGGCCAGCAGAATCGCACTGGCGGTGGGCCGCGGCTTGATCTTGAGTGTGACTTGCGAAATCACTGCGAGCGTGCCGAGCGAGCCGGTTAACAACTTGCAAAAGTCGTATCCAGCCACGTTCTTCACCACACGGCCACCCGCCTTGAACGGAGTTCCGCGGCCATCCACCGCGGAAATACCGATCACGTAATCGCGCATCGTGCCGTAGCCGTAGCGCCTCGGACCGGAGAATGCGGTCGCAACGACCCCGCCGAGCGTGGCTGTTTCCGCTTGGGCTACGTCAATCGGCAGCCATTGCCGTTCGGCAGCCAACGTTTCGGCCAGCGTGGCCATGGGAACGCCTGCCTCGGCCGTGATCGTCATGTCGCGCGCGGGGTAATCGACGACACGGTTCAAACCGCCCAGTGAGACGCCGATTGCCGCTCGTTCCAGAGGCATACCGAAGTTCAGGCTCGTTCCGCCGCCAATCGGCACCACCACTGTATCACTGCGATAGGCGTCTGCCAGCACGTCAGCCAGCGCAGCCTGATCCGGCGGCGCCTTGGTGTCGTCCAGCGGCAAAGTGTCGGCAACGGTGGTCATCAGTATTAGGTGTTTGGAAATCCGACGCGAGAAACTACAGCGCAGCGCGCCGGCCGGGGTGTGTCTGTTCCAAGCCGCATGCACCCGAAGTCGGCAACATCTTTGCGGGGCTCAGACGGTTGTGTGGGTTGAATGCGTCGCGCATTCGCCCCATCGCGGAAAGATCATTGTCGTCGAACAGCTTCGGCATAAAGTCGATCTTCTCGACGCCGATGCCGTGCTCGCCGGTGACGCTGCCACCGCAGGCAATGCACTCTTCGAGGATCTGGCCGCTGGCCGCCAATACCCGTTTGATCTGCGCGCGATCGCGCTCGTCAAACAGGACAATCGGGTGCAGGTTGCCGTCTCCGGCATGGAACACGTTGACAATCCGCACATCGTGCTGCTTGCCAATTTCTGCAATCCGCCGCAAGATGTGCGGCAGCTTGGTGCGAGGCACGACGCCGTCTTGCGTGCAATAACTGGGGCTGAGCCGGCCGACGGCACCGAAGGCTTGCTTGCGGCACTTCCACAGTAGTTGCCGCTCTTTCGCGTCTTTCGCCTGCCGCACTTCGCGCGCGCCCGACCGTTGGCACAGTTCGACGATCTGGTCGCGCTCGGCGTCCAAGCCGACTTCGAGCCCATCGACTTCGATCAACAACACCGCTTCGGCATCCAGCGGGAATCCGAAGTGAAATGCGGCCTCGAGCGCTTCGATGATCCCGTGGTCCATCATCTCCAGGGCTGCGGGGATGATGCCTGCACCGATAATCTCGCTGATGGCGTTGGTGGCATCGTCGACGGAATTGAAGACACCCAACATCGTCCGCACGCCCGCCGGATTCTTGGTCAGTCGGACCCAGATTTTCGTGACGATCACCAGCGTGCCTTCGCTGCCGACGAGCGCGCCGGTCAGATCCAGCCCGGCGGGATCTTCGGTCGGGCCTCCGAATCGGACAATCGTGCCGTCGGCCGTGACGGCCTCGATGCCAAGCGTGTGATTGACCGTAACGCCGTACTTCAGTGTGTGTGGTCCGCCGGAGTTCGTCGCCACGTTGCCGCCGATCGTGCAGGCACCCTGGCTCGACGGATCAGGCGCGTAGTGATAGCCGGTACCCCGCAGCGCGTTTGTCAGCCAGATGTTGACTACGCCCGGTTCCACCACCGCGTAGCGATCGCGCAAATTGATTTCGAGGATCCGATTCATGCGCGTCAGCACGATCATCACGCCGCCGCCCACGGGCAGGCATCCGCCGGCCAGGCTCGTGCCCGCGCCACGCGGCAAGAAACAAACGTCGGCCTCGTTACAGATCTTGACGATCGCCGCCACGTCTTCGGTCGAGGTGGGAAAAACGACCACGTCCGGGCAGTTCTTCTCGATCACGAACCCATCGCACTCGTAGACGACTCGTTCTGAGTGCGCCGAAAGCACGTTTTCGTCGCCGACGGCGCGGCGCATTTGATCAGTGACGGCAAGCAGGGCAGGGGAAGTCACAGGCGCATGGTCCGGAGCATGCCGGCGGGCAAGAGGCAAAACTTGATTATAACGGGCCGCACGCCGAGCCCGCCAGCGCCGATGCCACGTGCCTAACTAAAGCGCCGAGAATCGTGCCGCCGCGCCGTTCGACAAACCGCGCGCGACCACGGCACGCCTATTTCTTCACCGCTCGGCCAAGACGCTTCTCGACGCTGGCGACTTTGGCGGCAAGCGAGCCGCTGTGATTCTTTCGGTAGTCGATTTTCGCGGTCACGCTAACTCGGTCACAGTCGGCAGCCACGGCTTCGATGCACTTTCGCAGCAAATCGAGCAACGGTCCCACGTCGCCTTCGACGACCGTGCCCATCGCGTGCAGCCGGTAGTCGAGTCCGCTGGCGTCGACCAATTCGACCGCGCGTGCCACATACGGGCTAACGCTTTCACCAGCGCCCAGCGGCGTGATGCTAAACTCGAGTAGTGCCATCGTTTTTGGTTTTTTCCAGTATTGAATTTGACGGCCAAGCGTCGCACACGGAGCAAACCGGCGCATGGCCATGCTCGTAGCGCAAACCGGTGCTGCGGGGCACCTTCGCGCCCGCAACCGTGGCCACGCAGTGCCGGCAAGGGCGCCCCTACTCGTCGCCCCGTTGCATCTTGAGCCAACCGACCATGCAGCGAGTGACCTTGTCGGCGGCATCCTGCTGCACGAAGTGGCCCGCTTCGGGAATCGTGACCAGAGTCAAATCTTGCTCCAACCAGTTCCAGGTGTCGTTCAGTGCGCCCGGCAACAGGGCCGTATCTTTCAGCCCGTGAAACATCAACACGGGGCACTTCACGGGCGGAAACTGCGTGCTCTCTTCCGAATAGGAGTACGGTTCACGCGGGTAGTTGGCCTTGTAGAAATTGAGCATGCCTTCGAAATCGGACCGGGTGAAGGCTTCGACATACTTTTCGCGGGCATCCTTATCCTTGACCCAAAACGTCAGTCCGCGAGCCACGGCTGCTTTGTTGCCGCCGGCGCGCTTGAGCATCTTGTCCACCGCGTCCGGATCTTGGAAATCGCGGGCGTACTGCGAATTCTTCTGCTGGTCGGGGTTGTTAGCTAGTTCGCGCGTGAGGCCTTTGGGATGCGGCAGGTTCAGGATGATCAGTTTGTCGGTCTTGTCCGGAAACGTCATGGCATAGGTCCACGCGATCATGCCGCCCCAGTCGTGACCCACGATGATCGCCTTGTCGCGCTTTAGGTGCCGCACGACGGCGTCGATGTCGGCCACGAGCTTCTTCATGTCGTAGTTTTCGACACCCTCGGGCTGGTCACTCAGGTTGTAGCCGCGCAGGTCGACCGCCACGACCTGATGCTCTTTGGCCAGGGCCGGAATCTGCTCTCGCCATGAATACCAGTAGTCCGGAAAGCCGTGGATCAACACGACCAGCGGACCTTCACCCGCAGTGACGTAGTGAATCTTGACGCCGTCGGAATCGGCGTAGCCGTCCTCGCCAAGCTCGGCACTCAGGCCGGTCTGGACGCCACAGGCCAATGTTATCAAGAACAGAATGCCAAGCAGCTTAAACATGAGAAGACTCCTGCATGGTGTGCATTGCCTCGCCGGGCTGTCGGGCCGGCGCATCCGCTGGGGGGCGCGATGGGATGGCGATCCGACCGCTTAGGCTACCCGCTGCGCGCGCTGGTGGCAAGTTTTCGCGTCGTTACGCTGTGCGCCGGTGCGGCGGTGCCGGCTTGAGGGGAATCACCTGGCCGGATATAAGGCTCCCATGAGCAGCTTGTTGCATGACCAGCGCGTTTTCTGGCGCCAGTTTCGCCAGCACTTCGTCACGACGGGTTCGGTGCTTCCCAGCAGCCGGTACCTGGGGCGCGCCTTGGCCCGGTATGTCGGCGCGACTGGGCAACCGGATCGCGTGTTGGAGGTGGGGCCCGGCACTGGAGCCGTAACGTCGCGTATTATCGGACGGATGGGCGCGCACGATCGTTTGGACCTGGTTGAGCTGAACGACGCGTTTGTCCGCCGGCTGCGCGATCGATTCGAGACCGACGCGGTATTTCGCCACGTGGCCGATCGGGCTCGCGTCCTGCACCAACCAGTCGAGGAGCTGGCCGATGGCGAACCGTACGACGTGATCGTGTCAGGGTTGCCGCTGAACAATTTCTCTGTCGAACAGGTTGAACAGATCTTGGGCGTGCTTATCGGATTGTTGCGCCCGGGCGGCACGTTGTCATTCTTCGAGTACCTGGCGATCCGCCGTGCCCGCGCGCTGGTTAGCGGCACGCGCGAGCGAGCCCGGCTGCGCGGCATCGATCGAGCGCTAGCGGCTCTGCTGGAGCCACACGAGTTTCGTCGCGACCTGGTTTGGCGAAATGTTCCGCCGGCGTGTGTCCACCATGTGCGGCTGCCTCCTTCCGGCGAATCCTAGCGCAGCCTGCGCTTGGCGAATGCATCGTGCGGGAGGTAATGACGCGCCTACCGGCCGAGACCGGCCTTCCAGTCGTTATTGCCGGTTGCGCAAGGGGCACCTATACTAGAACTTGAGCGAAATAGGCTACGCCGACAGGATTGCGGTGGTCCAGACGACCTGCATCATCGCGCCCGGCCGGCACCCACACAGCCTTCCCGCCATCGCGTCGAGATTCCGACATCGTTTCGGGGCCATTTATCCGGTTTCAGGAGGCCATTCGATGGAACGTCGCATCTGGTTTTGCGTTGTCTTGGTCGTGATCGTTGGACTGGGTCGACCCGCTCGGCTATTGAGCGCTGAAGGCCAAGAACCGGTGCGCGACGACTACGAACTCTACCAGATCTTCGCCGACACGATCGATCAGGTCGAACGGAACTATGTGAAGGACATCGATCGGCGCGAGTTGGTCGAGGCGGCCATCAAGGGCGTGTTGGACAAGCTCGACCCGTATTCGAACTACATCAGCCCGGACGACATCGGCCGCTTCAAGAGTACCGTCGAGAGCCAATTCGGCGGAATCGGCATCCAGATCGGTATCGAAAACGGGCAGCTTAAGGTGATCAGCCCATTGGTTGGCACGCCGGCCTATCGGGCCGGGCTATTGGCGGGCGACGCCATTCTGGAAATCGACGGCAAGACGACCGAGGGAATTCAGATCGACCAGGCGGTCAAGCGGCTCAAGGGCGAGGCCGGCACGAGTGTCGATCTGGTGATTCGCCATCCCGGATCGCTCAAAAAGGTGCCCGTCACCATCACGCGTGAATGGGTCCACGTCGACACGGTCTTGGGCGACCATCGCAACCAGCGCGATGCCTGGGACTTCATGCTCGATCCTGAACAGAAGATCGGCTACGTGCGGATTACCGCGTTCAGTCGCGACACGGCGAAGGACTTGCGAAAAACGCTCGTCGAGTTGCAAGAGCAAGGAATGCGCGGATTGATCGTCGATCTGCGCTTTAATCCCGGCGGCCTGTTGACCTCTGCCATCGAAGTGAGTGACATGTTCATTCCCGAAGGCAAGATCGTCAGCACCAAGGGGCGCAACACCGCCGAACGAACGTGGGATGCCGAAGAAGAAGGCACGTTTACCGGTTTCCCCATGGCGGTTCTCGTGAACCACTACAGCGCCAGCGCCAGCGAGATCTTCTCGGCGTGCATGCAAGATCACGGGCGCGCCGTCGTTATCGGCGAGCGCACCTGGGGCAAGGGCAGCGTGCAGAACGTGATCGAACTGGAAGGAGGCAAGAGCGCGCTCAAGTTGACCACGGCCAGCTACTACCGACCCAGCGGCAAGAACATCCACCGGTTTCCCGATGCGAAGGAAAGCGACGAGTGGGGTGTGATGCCGGACCCTGGCTTCGAGCTGACCCTCAATCGCGGCCAGGTCGAACAACTCATCCTGGACCGGCGCAAGCGAGACATTTTGGTTAGCCACCACGAACAACTGCTGGCCGAAAAGGACAAGCAGAGCGACGAAGCAACGGACGACCCGGCATCGGACGACAAGGCAGCCGACGAACCGCCGGCCGGCGCAAAAAAGAGAGCCGATGAGCAGCGTGAGGCCGAGAAAGGAAACGGCCGTTGGCGACAGCCACGCCGGACGAAACCGCAGCAAAACGACACAGGCGGCAGCTCCCACAAGCAAAAGCCAAAATAACAGCGGAAAAATTTCCATACAGAGCGGCGATTGTAGCCCGTGGGTGCATTGCTGGCAAAGTGCCTCATGAGAGATTAAAATGGGCGCATGGCTAAAGAAAACAATCCGCAGATTACACAGGCTTGTAGTGAGCGCAGCCGAACTATTACGCAGATTTTCTTCTCTCTGCGAAACTCTGTGACTCCTCTGTGCAACTCTGTGTTCCGTATTTTTCCTACCAGAAGCAGCCTGGCAGTATTG
>ERZ869936.677-NODE-677-length-29659-cov-5.254695_pt1 | contig 29659 bp, 24 predicted proteins | sample MGYA00520876_ERZ869936 | MGnify/ENA primary metagenome ERZ869936 (study PRJEB32218, sample SAMN09650985) | biofilter metagenome | isolation source: enrty point of leading RO module | place: Saudi Arabia: Thuwal, RO plant located on Red Sea | collected 2016-02-17 ... | reverse complement strand
GGCGGCGTGTCGACGCGCGGTACTGTCGCGAGAGCTGCCGCAAGAAGGCGGCGCGGTGGCGACGCTGACATTGCAAGTCTTAGAATGCTGCGACGAGGAAGTGCGCCAAACTGTTGCTCAGTGTCGCCGCAACCATAGTCGAAAAATGATAGCCACTTCAAAGATTCTAGGGCTCGCCAGTTGAATGGAATGGAGGCGGGTGCTAGCGATCATTTCGGTGGGTGTAAGTACCGTTGGGAGGAAACGTCGTCATGAAATCGGTTCTCGCTTCTTTGTTAGTCTTCTTCTTTGCCACGTCAGTTGGCGCAACAACTCTTAAGATAAAAATCCAAGGTTACGCTGATGATGTCAGAGCCGATGACGTCTATACATATGAGGGGGGTTGTTGCAGTCCGATCGGTAGTATTCAACTAGATCTCGACGATCCGACTTTGGTTCTAAGCCCAAGCCTGGACTTCTTTCGGTCAGACTACGGTACGGCGTACTATACTGAAGTTGGTTCACAGCCCATACTGTCGGGTTGCGATGGGCTTCTGAGCTGGCTTTGCTGGGGAACCGCTGCTAAGCGCGCGGGCGACATGTTTGAAAGTTCGTCGTATTTTCATTTCGCGTGGCTAAACTTGACCTCTTTTTTCTTCGCCGATGACGGTCTCTGGGGCTACACGCAAGGTGGCCTTCCATACGAGGTAACCAATGGGTTTTCGGTTAGAGGAGTGGTTACAAGCTATCAGGTTTCCCAAGTGCCGCTACCTGCCTCTGGTTTCCTGTTGGGTGGCGCTTTGCTTGGAGCTTGGGCCTATAGACGTCGCTCAAATGCTTAGAGTCGATCACCCATTTGTTTGAGTGCATCGCGTAAAAATCCGCCGTAGTTGCTGCTCTCAAAGGCGTCGGCCTACAGGATGAGATTGAGGGCATGTTGGTCGTTCAGTTGGTTGCGGCGCACAGCGTCGCGCCTCAACTACACCACCAATTTCTCCCGCACCTGGGCCACACGCTCCTCAATGCTGTAAACAAGCATCGCGGAAATGCGGTCACGAATGACTAGCGTTACGAGTGGCGCGCAATTCGTCGAACTCATTGAAACCCTAGGCCTAGCCGAACTAGCAAACCAGCTGAAACCCTACTCTGACAGACTGTGAAGGGGGACTGCGAGGGGGATTGGCTTCATTATCACAGAGCCATCGTATTGATTTCTTTTACAAATGTGTGGCGATTTGGTGCCCAGGAGAGGACTCGAACCTCCACGTCCGTACGGACACTAGCACCTGAAGCTAGCGCGTCTACCAATTCCGCCACCTGGGCAGGTGTCGTGGAGGCGTGGATTACCGGGCGTTCGAGAGGCTGTCAACGGGCAATCGCGCGTCGAATTGCGCCTTGCCCACACGGAATGCGAAAGCTACACCCGGGCAGGGAAAAACGAGGCCTAGGCTCATGTCGAAACTTGTCACGATCTATGGCGGCTCCGGGTTTGTCGGACGGTATATCGCACAGCGCATGGCGCGCGCAGGCTGGCGGGTCCGGGTCGCGGTCAGGCGTCCGAACGAGGCGCATTTCGTGAAGCCCTATGGCGTGGTCGGACAGGTCGAACCGGTGTTCTGCAACATCCGCGATGACGACAGCGTGCGGCAAGTGATGCACGGCGCGGACGCGGTCGTGAATTGTGTCGGAACCTTCGATGCCCGCGGCCGGAACAATTTCGATGCCGTGCAGCATCAGGGCGCGGCGCGGATCGCTCGGATTGCCGCGGACGAAGGCGTGGAGCGCCTGGTGCAGATATCGGCCATCGGTGCCGACGTGGACGGCCCGAGCGAGTATTCGCGGTCGAAGGGCCGCGGTGAAGCGGCCGTGCTTGACGCGTTTCCCAATGCGATGATCCTGCGGCCGTCGGTCGTTTTCGGTCCCGAAGACGCGTTCTTCAATCGTTTCGCCGGGATGGCGAGGATGTCGCCCGTGATACCGCTGGTCGGGGCGGATACACGGTTCCAGGTGGTCTATGTCGATGACGTCGCGGCGGCTGCCGCGAAGGGCGCGCTGGGCGATGCGGCGCCGGGCATTTATGAGCTTGGGGGTCCGGATATCAACACTTTCCGCGAGTTGATTCAGCAAATGCTGGACGTGATCCGCCGCCGTCGGCTTGTGATCGGACTGCCGTTCTTTCTGGGGCGGGCCATGGGGCGCGTTTTTGGTGCGCTGTCGTTCCTGACCGGTGGGCTGGCGCCGCAGCCGATCACTTTGGACCAGGTGCATGAACTGACCCGCGACAGCGTGGTCGGCGAAGGTGTCGGCACCTTGCAGGATCTGGGTATCCGACCGACCTCTGTCGAGGCGGTGTTGCCGTCCTATCTCTGGATGTTCCGTCCGGACGGACAGTATTCGGAGTTGACCCGCAGCGCGAAGAACCTGCGCGGCTAGCCGTAGGCGATCGCCAAAAGCGCGAGGCCCAGGATCACGCGGTAGATCACGTATGGCGTGAAGCTGACCGTGCGCAGTAGTCGCATCATGAAATGCAGGGCGCCGATGGCTGCCAGAAAGGCCATCGCAGCGGCAAGGGCGCCGTCGCGAGCGGCCGCTGCATTGGCTTGCGAAGCGACCTCGATCATCAGGAATATCCCTGACGCGGCGATCGCAGGGATCGACATCAGCATCGCGATGCGGGCGGCATCGTGACGCTTGTAGCCCAGAAAACGCGCGCCGGTGATCGTGATGCCGGAACGCGACGTGCCGGGAATGAGCGCGATCGCCTGCCAAAGGCCGACGTACCAAGCGTGCTTCAGCGACCAGCCTTCGAACTCGCGGTCGTGCGTGCCTGTGCGGTCGGCCCACCACAGAACAAGGCCGAAGATCAAGGTCGTCCATCCCACGACCTCGAGCGAGCGGAGAGACTGCTCGATGCCGGAAAGCTGCATGACAAGACCGATAAGAACCACCGGGATCGTCGCGATGATCAGACAAAGGGCGAGCCAGGCGTGCTGATCGTCGACCTGGCGCGGGGCGACCTTGGGCAGACCCTTCAGGGCGCGCTGTACGTCCTGGCGAAAGTATACGACCACCGCACCAAGCGTCCCGACATGAACAGCGACGTCGATGGCCTGGCCCTGGTCGGGGAGGCCGGTCAGGTTCGGAAGCAGAATCAGATGTCCGGAGGACGAAATCGGCAGAAATTCCGTAATGCCCTGAATTAAAGCGACTAATGCGATGTGGAGGATGGGCATCTTGACTGCTGCGTCCGGGAATTTGGCGCCACTCTAACCATCTGTGACTCAATGGAAAGATGGATATTAGGTCGCAGACCGGACCTAAAATTGGCATCCAGAGACGTGTTTTCCGCAGTGCGGCGGAAAAATAATCTGAAATAGGTCAGAACAAGTGACTTTTATTTTGTTTCGTTCCGTCATAATAGGGCGCTCTGGATGATGGAGAGGACGATGGCCGAGAATCCCATGCTGAAATTCGTGACCGTGCCGCGCGACATGCCTGAAAAGCGTGACGCGGTTGTGCGGAAACAGGATTTCCACGAGATTTATGCCGAGTACGCCGACGCCAAGGCCAAGGAGCAGGCGGCGCGTTGCAGCCAGTGCGGCGTACCCTATTGCCAGTCGCATTGCCCGCTGCACAACAACATTCCCGACTGGCTGATGCTGACCGCCGAAGGGCGGCTGGAAGAAGCCTACGAGATCAGCCAGGCGACCAACACGTTTCCCGAGATCTGCGGCCGCATCTGTCCGCAGGACCGGCTGTGCGAAGGCAATTGCGTGATCGAGCAATCGGGGCACGGAACCGTCACCATCGGTGCGGTCGAGAAATACATCACCGATACGGCGTGGGAGAAGGGGTGGGTCAAGCCCATTGCGCCAAAGGTCGAGCGCAAGGAAAGCGTGGGCATCATAGGCGCCGGTCCCGGCGGATTGGCGGCGGCCGACCGGCTGCGGCGCAACGGTGTGCAGGTGACGGTCTATGACCGTTACGATCGCGGCGGCGGCCTGCTGACCTATGGCATCCCCGGCTTCAAGCTGGAGAAGGATGTCGTGATGAAGCGGATGCAGCAGCTTGAAGAAGGCGGCGTCGAGTTCGTACTGAACTGTAACGTCGGCGAGGACATCTCGTTCGAGGAAATTCGCAACAATCACAACGCGGTGCTGATCGCCACGGGTGTCTACAAGAGCCGCGATCTGCCCGGCCCCGATGGCGGCGCTTCGGTCCGCGCGATCGACTATCTGACGGCGTCGAACCGCAAGAGTTTCGGCGACGATGTGCCGGAATTCGACAATGGCGAACTGAATGCCGAAGGCAAACGCGTGGTCGTGATCGGCGGCGGCGACACGGCGATGGATTGTGTGCGCACCGCGGTCCGGCAGGGCGCCGTCAGCGTGAAGTGCCTCTATCGCCGCGACCGTACGAACATGCCGGGATCGCAGCGCGAGGTGGCGAATGCCGAGGAAGAAGGCGTCGAATTCGTCTGGCTGACCGCCCCCGCCGGCATCAGCGACACGGGCGTTATGGCGCAGAAGATGCGGTTGGGCGCGCCTGACGCGACGGGGCGTCAGATGCCCGAACTGATCGAGGGTTCTGACTATGTCGAAGAGGCCGAGCTGGTCATCAAGGCGCTGGGCTTCGAGCCCGAGGATCTGCCGAAGCTCTGGGATGTGGAGGGACTGGAAGTCAGCCGGTGGGGCACGATCAAGGCCGACTTCCGCACCCATTCCACCAGTCTGCCGGGGGTCTATGCGGTGGGTGACATCGTGCGCGGCGCATCGCTGGTCGTCTGGGCGATCCGGGACGGGCGCGAAGCCGCCGACGCCATGCTGGCCGAGGTTCTGGCCCCCGGAGCGGTGGCGGCGGAATAGGGTCGGCACCTTGTCGGCCCCGTGTCGGCAAAACGTATGGCGCGTCCGTTCGCGGGCGTAAGGAATTGGAAACCGGTCTGGCAGCGATGCTGACCTTTTTGTTTAAGGAAGGATGAACCTTTGCGGAATGCGCTGACACTTGCGTTGATCTGCCTGCCGCTGACAGCTCTTGCGGATGAAAGCGGGCAGTTTCTGTCTCGCGACCAGTGCCGGCCGCTTTACACGGTTCAGAAAACGGGTTGCGTGGCCGAGCATGTTCTGCGGTGCGAAATGCCCGAAGGCGTGTTCTATCGCAACGAGATCGTCGAGGACGGCGCCCTGACCGATGTGGAGTTCTCCGATGCCGACTTCGAGTTCGTCAGCAGCTGGAATGCCGAGGGTCTGATCTTTCTTCTGGAGATGGTCGACAACCGCGATCCGTTCTCGCTGTCGACGCTGCTGTCAGAGGGTGTGGATCAGGTGGATCAGACCGCGCTGGTCGATCTTCAGATGGTCGCACCGCGCGAGGCCGTCTTTACCGGATCGTCCGCGATGACCGGCGAGATCGCGACCATCGACGGGCGCGAGGTGGAAAGCGTCGCGGTGATCGGCGCGTTGGATCTGGGCACCATGGTCTGGGAGATCTCGGGTCAGATGTACCTGGACCGCGCGACCGAGACGCTGTTCGACGGGCCGACGATTCTGACCGTCGACGGATTTGCCGAGGAGATGCACGGAGAGCCGGTGCGGATCTTCACCGAAGGCGACCCGGGGTTCATGAAGAACATCACGCTGTTCGACTGCGGAGAGGAAGGGTGACGGACGTGACCGGTCATTGCCTGTGCGGGGCGGTCGAAATCACGGTGCGCGATGCGCCGGGCTGGGTCGGCGTATGCCATTGCGACATGTGCAAGCGCTTGGCGGGTGCGGTCTGTGTCTGCTGTCCGGCCAAGGACCTGACGATCACCGGGCCCCAGATCGAATACGCCTCGTCGTCCAAATCCTGTCGCGGGTTCTGCGGAACCTGCGGCAGCCACCTCTACATGCGCGACGAGGGCCGCGAGGAACGCGACCTGATGCCGGGCCTGTTCGACGCGGCGAAGGATTGGCCGCTTAGGTCCGAGATCTACACCGACCGCGCGCTGTGCTGGGCGCATCTGCCCGGCGACCACAAGCGCGCCACCGAGGCGGAATACCAAGCCAAGTACCCGTCCCCAATGGGAGAGCCGAGATGACCAGATACGATGCGACATGGGCTGCCGCCGAAGAGGCGCGCCGCAGATGGATGGCCGAAAACAGTCTCTATACCGAGGAAACGGAGCATGCGTCCTGTGGTGTCGGTCTGGTGGTGTCGATCGACGGCAAGGCGTCTCGCAAGGTGGTCGAGAACGGGATCGATGCGCTGAAGGCCGTTTGGCACCGGGGCGCGGTGGATGCCGACGGCAAGACCGGCGACGGCGCGGGCATTCATGTGCAGATCCCGGTTCCGTTCTTTTACGATCAGGTCAAGCGGACCGGGCACGAGCCGCGCCGGGACGAACTGATGGCCGTGGGCCAGGTGTTCCTGCCGCGCACCGATTTCGGCGCGCAGGAGACCTGCCGGACCATCGTCGAGACCGAGATCCTGCGGATGGGGTATTACATTTACGGCTGGCGGCATGTGCCGGTGGACACTTCCGTTCTGGGCGAGAAGGCCAACGCGACGCGGCCCGAGATCGAGCAGATCCTGATCTCGAACGTGAAGGGCGTGGACGAGGAGACGTTCGAGCGCGAGCTGTACGTGATCCGGCGGCGGATCGAGAAGGCGGCGGCCGCGGCGCAGGTGCCGACGCTGTATCTGTGCAGCCTGTCCTGCCGGTCGATCATCTACAAGGGGATGATGCTGGCCGAGCAGGTGGCGGAATTCTATCCCGACCTGAAGGACGAGCGGTTCGAGAGCGCCTTTGCGATCTATCACCAGCGGTATTCGACGAACACCTTCCCGCAATGGTGGCTGGCGCAGCCGTTCCGGATGCTGGCGCATAACGGCGAGATCAACACGCTGAAGGGCAACGTCAACTGGATGAAGAGCCACGAGATCCGCATGGCATCATCGACGTTCGGCGACACGGCCGAAGACATCAAGCCGATCATCGCGAACGGGGCGTCGGATTCGGCGGCGCTGGACGCGGTGTTCGAGGTTCTGGTCCGCGCGGGGCGGAACGCGCCGATGGCCAAGACGATGCTGGTGCCGGAATCGTGGTCGAAGCAGGCGGTCGAGCTGCCCGAGGCGTGGCGCGACATGTATTCCTACTGCAACGCGGTGATGGAGCCCTGGGACGGGCCCGCCGCGCTGGCGATGACGGACGGGCGCTGGGTCTGCGCCGGGCTGGACCGGAACGGGCTGCGGCCGATGCGGTACACGGTGACGGGCGACGGCCTGCTGATCGCTGGGTCGGAAACGGGCATGGTGCCGACCGACGAGGCGACGGTTGTCGAGAAGGGTGCGCTGGGTCCGGGGCAGATGATTGCCGTCGACATGGCCGAGGGCAAGCTGTTCCACGACACCGAGATCAAGGACACGCTGGCCGCCTCGCTGCCCTTCGGCGAGTGGGTCGGCAAGATCACCGAGTTGGACGATGAATTGTCCGGTCTGCCCGAGAAGTCGCTGTTCGGGGGCGCCGAGTTGCGCCGCCGCCAGATCGCGGCGGGCTACACTGTCGAGGAGCTGGAGCAGATCCTGGCGCCCATGGCGGAAGACGGCAAGGAGACACTGGCCTCGATGGGCGACGACACGCCCTCAGCCGTCTTGTCCGAGAAGTACCGACCGCTGTCGCATTACTTCCGGCAGAATTTCAGCCAGGTGACCAACCCGCCGATCGACAGCTTGCGCGAATACCGGGTGATGAGCCTGAAGACGCGGTTCGGCAACCTGAAGAACGTGCTGGACCAGGATTCGTCCCAGACCGAGATCATCGTTCTGGATTCGCCTTTCGTCGCGAACGCGCAATTCGAGCGGCTGGTCGAGTATTTCAACGCCGATATGGTCGAAATCGACTGTACATTCCCGGCGGGCAAGGGGCAGGGCGCGCTGCAGGCCGCGCTGTCCCGGGTGCGGGCCGAGGCCGAGGACGCGGTGCGTTCAGGTGCGGGGCATATCATTCTGACCGACCAGCACCAGGGTGCCGACAAGGTGGCGATGCCGATGATCCTGGCGACCTCGGCCGTGCATTTCTGGCTTACGCGCAAGGGTCTGAGGACCTTCTGTTCGCTGAACGTGCGGTCGGCCGAATGCATCGACCCGCACTATTTCGCGGTTCTGGTCGGCTGTGGCGCGACCACGGTGAACGCCTATCTGGCCGAAGATTCCATCGCGGACAGAATCGAGCGCGACCTGATTGACGGAAGCCTGACCGAGGCGGTGGCGCGGTATCGCGCGGCCATCGACGCCGGGCTGTTGAAGATCATGTCCAAGATGGGGATCAGCGTGATCTCGTCCTATCGCGGCGGCCTGAACTTCGAGGCCGTGGGCCTGAGCCGGGCGATGGTGCACGAGTATTTCCCCGGCATGCACAGCCGGATCAGTGGCATCGGCGTGCAGGGTCTTCAGAAGAAGGTCGAAGAGGTGCATGCGCGCGGCTTCATGGGCGACAGCGTGCTGCCCATCGGAGGCTTCTACAAGGCGCGGCGCTCGGGCGAGACCCATGCCTGGGAAGCGCAGTCGATGCACATGATGCAGGCGGCCTGCAACAAGGCGTCCTATGCGATGTGGCAGCAGTATTCGGCCAAGATGCGGGCCAACCCGCCGATCCATTTGCGTGACCTTCTGGATATCAAGCCTCTGGGCAAGCCCGTGCCGCTGGAAGAGGTGGAAAGCATCACCTCGATCCGCAAGCGGTTCGTGACGCCGGGGATGAGCCTGGGCGCGCTGAGCCCCGAGGCGCACAAGACGCTGAACGTGGCGATGAACCGGATCGGCGCCAAGTCCGACAGTGGCGAAGGCGGCGAAGATCCGGCGCATTTCCATCCCGAGCCGAATGGCGACAACCCGTCCGCGAAGATCAAGCAGGTCGCCTCGGGCCGGTTCGGCGTGACGGCGGAATACCTGAACCATTGCGAGGAACTGGAGATCAAGGTCGCCCAGGGCGCCAAGCCCGGCGAGGGCGGGCAATTGCCCGGCATGAAGGTGACTGAACTGATCGCGCGGCTGCGCCATTCGACGCCGGGGGTGACACTGATTTCACCGCCGCCGCACCACGACATCTATTCGATCGAGGATCTGGCGCAGCTGATCTACGACCTGAAGCAGATCAACCCGCGCGCCAAGGTCTGTGTGAAGCTGGTCGCGTCATCTGGCGTGGGCACCATCGCGGCCGGTGTCGCCAAAGCGAAGGCCGACGTGATCCTGATCTCGGGGCATAACGGGGGCACCGGCGCGTCGCCCGCGACTTCGATCAAGTACGCCGGCCTGCCTTGGGAGATGGGGCTGACCGAGGCGCATCAGGTTCTGTCGATGAACAACCTGCGCGACCGGATCACGCTTCGGACCGACGGCGGCCTGAGGACTGGCCGCGATATCGTGATGGCGGCGATGATGGGGGCCGAGGAGTACGGCATCGGCACCGCCGCGCTGATCGCGATGGGGTGCATCATGGTGCGTCAGTGCCAGTCGAACACCTGTCCGGTCGGCGTCTGTACGCAGGACCCGCGCTTGCGCGAGAAGTTCACCGGTTCGGCGGACAAGGTGGTGAACCTGATCACTTTCTATGCCCAGGAAGTCCGCGAGATCCTGGCGCGGATCGGCGCGCGGTCGCTGGACGAGGTGATCGGGCGCGCCGACCTTTTGAGCCAAGTCAGCCGGGGCTCGGCGCATCTGGACGATCTGGACCTCAACCCGCTTCTGATCACGATCGATGGCGCGGAACGCATCAGGTACGACCGAGAGCGTCCGCGCAACGCTGTGCCGGATACGCTGGATGCCGAGATCGTCAAGGATGCGGCACGGTTTTTGGAAGATGGCGAAAAGATGCAGCTGTCCTACGCGGTGCAGAACACGCACCGGACCATCGGGACGCGCACGTCAAGCCATATCGTCAAGCGCTTCGGGATGAAGAACAGCCTGCAACGGGATCACCTGACGGTGAAGTTGCAGGGTAGCGCAGGTCAGTCGCTGGGGGCCTTCGCGGCACCCGGCCTGCGACTGGAGGTGTCGGGCGACGCCAACGATTACGTGGGCAAGGGCCTGTCGGGTGGAACCATCGTGGTGCGCCCGCCGATGGCGTCGCCGCTGAAAGCGGACGAGAACGTCATCATCGGGAATACCGTTCTCTATGGCGCGACCGACGGGTATCTGTTTGCCGCCGGACGTGCCGGGGAGCGGTTCGCGGTGCGGAACTCGGGCGCCAAGGTCGTGGTCGAGGGCTGCGGATCGAACGGGTGCGAGTACATGACCGGCGGCGTCGCGGTGATCCTGGGCCGGATCGGCGCGAACTTCGGGGCGGGCATGACCGGCGGCATGGCCTATCTCTATGACGCCGACGGCTCGGCGCTGGACCTGATGAACCTTGAAAGCCTGGTGGTCACCCAGGTGAACGAGGGGCATTACATGAACGAGTTGGAGACGCTTCTGGAGATGCACCTGGCCGAGACCGGCAGCCGCAAGGCGGCAGCGATCCTGCAACACTGGGACGAGGAGAAGGACAATTTCCTGCAAGTCGTGCCGAAGGAGATGCTGAACAAGCTTGAGGTGCCGGTGGAGCTGGATCGGGCGATTCCTGCGGAATAGAGACTGTTTCGGTCCCTGTCGGGGCCGCTCCGCGCAGAAAGAAATCGCGGGGCGAAAGGTGCGCTGGACGTGCTGACGCCGCGTTCCGGATGACAGGTGGCGCGCGCCGGTGCAGGGTTTCGGCAAAAGCCCGGAGGCCTTCGTGATGACCGATTACCCAAATCTTTTCCAGCCGCTCGACCTGGGCCACGTGACTTTGCCGAACCGGGTGCTGATGGGGTCGATGCATACTGGGCTGGAAGAGGTCGGCGATTTCGAGCGGGTGGCGGAGTTTTACGCCGCGCGGGCGAGAGGCGGTGTGGCGCTGATGGTCACGGGCGGCATGGCGCCGAACCGGGAAGGCGGGGTTCTGCCGGGGGCGGCGGGGCTGTTCACCGAGAAGGACATGGCGAACCATCGCCGGGTGACCGACCGCGTGCACGAGGCGGGCGGGCGGATCGCGATGCAGATCCTTCATGCCGGACGCTATGCCTATTCGCCGGAATGCGTGGCGCCGTCGCCGATCAAGTCACCGATCTCGCCGTTTCCGCCGCGGGAGCTGGACGAGGCGGGGATCGAGAAACAGATCGCGGACATCGCCGAAGCGGCGCGTCGGGCGCGCGACGCGGGATATGACGGTGTCGAGGTGATGGGGTCGGAGGGGTATTTCCTGAACCAATTTCTGGTCACTCATACCAATAAGCGGACGGATCGCTGGGGCGGGTCGCTGGAGAACCGGATGCGGTTGCCGGTGGAGGTCGTGCGGCGGGTGCGAAAGGCGGTGGGTGACGATTTCATCGTGATCTACCGGATCAGCCTGATCGACCTTGTGCCCGATGGCCAGACCTGGGAAGATGTGATCACATTAGCGCAAGCCATTGAAAATGCGGGTGCGTCTATTTTGAATACCGGTATCGGCTGGCACGAGGCGCGCATTCCGACGATCGCGACCAGCGTCCCGCGCCGGGCCTTCGCCTGGGTGACGAAAAAGCTGATGGGCGAGGTGGGTATACCTGTGATCACATCGAACCGGATCAATACGCCCGAGGTCGCCGAGGCGGTGCTGGCCGAAGGTTGCGCCGACATGGTGTCAATGGCGCGGCCGTTCCTGGCGGATGCGGACTTCGTCGCGAAGGCCAAGGCGGGGCGGGCCGAGACCATTGCACCCTGCATCGCCTGCAACCAGGCTTGCCTGGACCACACGTTCGAGATGAAGGTGGCGACCTGCCTCGTCAATCCGCGCGCGGCGCACGAAACAGAACTGGTCTATGCGCCGACGGACACGCCGAAGCGGATCGCGGTCGTGGGTGCCGGGCCGGCGGGCCTGTCGGCGGCGATGGTGGCGGCCGAGCGGGGGCATGACGTGACGCTGTTCGACAAGGCCGGCGAGATCGGCGGTCAGTTGAACATGGCCAAGGTCATACCCGGCAAGGAGGAATTTCACGGGCTGGTCGCCTGGTTCCGAACGATGCTGGACCTGCACGGTGTCGACGTGCGGCTGGGTGCCGAGGTTCGCGCAGACGATCTGGAGACATTCGACGAGGTGATCGTGGCGACCGGCGTTCTGCCACGCGATCCCGGTATCCCGGTCGAGGAAGAGGCCCACGTGGTCAGCTATATCGACATCCTGACGGGTCGCGAGGTGGCAGGCGACCGGGTGGCGGTGATCGGCGCCGGAGGCATCGGGTTTGACGTGTCCGAGTTTCTGACCACCGGGGAAAGCCCCACGATGGACCTGCCGGAATGGATGAAGGAATGGGGCGTGGTAGACCCGGAGGAGCATCGTTCGGGCCTGGCGCCCGAGGGGCCGCAACCCGCGCCCAGCACACGGAAAGTGTCACTATTCCAGCGAAAAAGCGAGCGTCCGGGCAAGCGTCTGGGCAAGACGACGGGGTGGATTCACCGGGCGTCGCTGATGATGAAGGGTGTCGAGATGGCGGGTGGCGTCACGTATGACAAGATCGATACCGAGGGTTTGCACATCACACGTCAGGACGGCACCCGCGCGCTGGTGCCATGCGATACGGTCGTGCTGTGCGCCGGACAGATCAGCGAGCGGTCGCTGGCCGACGCGCTTTCGGCGAAAGGTATCGAGGCCCATGTGATCGGCGGCGCCGACGTGGCGGCGGAACTGGACGCCAAGCGCGCCATCGACCAGGGCGCACGGCTGGCGGCGGCGCTGTGAGGTCCCTGCTCGCCCTGATAGGCCTGCTGGCCTTGCTGGCCGGCTGCGCATCCGAGCCGGTGACGCGCCGGACCGAAATCCTGGTCCTGGGCGACAGTGTCATGGCCTGGAACGGATGGAGCGGACGGGCGGTGGCGGACGGGCTGGAACAACGTCTGGGTGTACCGGTATCGGACCGCTCGCGGGCCGGCGCCACGATCCTGCCGGGTGCGTCGCGTCCGATCCCCGAGCAGTACCGGACGGGAGACTTCGGGTGGGTCGTGTTCGATGGCGGCGCCAATGACCTGCGGCGGTGCTGTGACTGCCGCGCATGCGACGAGGTTGTCGACTTGTTGATCTCGCGCGATGGATCGGCGGGTGCGATCGCCGACCTTGCGCGGCGCGCGGCCGGGGATGGCGCGCGCGTGATGTACCTTGGGGCCTATCGCGCGCCGACGGGACGTTTGTTGTTCGGAGGCTGCGATGACGAGCTGGACGAAATCGACCGGCGCGTGATGCGTCTGGCGGCGCGGGAGCCGAAGATCTTCTTTGTCTCCGGAAAACGCGCGCTTGACCCGGAGAACGCACGGCACTTCTTCATCGACCGGCTTCATCCGTGTCCGGAAGGGTCGGCGCGGCTTGCCGCCCTGATTGCGGGGGCCATCGAGCGCGCGGGCGGCGTGTGACCTAAAAGGCCGGAACGTCGCCGCCCGCAAAACAATCCCGATAAAACCGGGTAATTGTCGGGGTCTTTCCCCAATCTTGCCCGATTTCACGGTCACAAGGTCGATGACTTGGGGGCGCCGAGACAAGGGTAATTGACCTGATGGACCGACTGACGGAAATGGAAGCGTTCGCAACCGTCGTGGATCAGGGTGGGTTTACCGACGCTGCCAAGAAGATGGGTATTTCGAAGTCTGCCGTGTCCAAACACGTCTCTTCGCTGGAAGCCCGGCTTGGCGCGCGTCTGTTGAATCGCACCACGCGCCGCGTATCGCCAACCGAGATCGGGCTGGCGTATTACGATCGCGCACGCCGTGTTCTGAACGATGCCGGTGAGGCGGATGCGCTGGTCACCTCGATGCAATCGGCACCTTCGGGCCTGCTGCGGATTTCGGTGGCCACGGACTTTGGCGTGAACCACCTCTCGCCGGTTCTGGGCGAGTTCCTTCAGGAATTCCCGGACATCACGGTCAATATGGTGCTGAACAACCGCTATGTGGAGCTGATCAGCGAAGGCTTCGATCTGGCGATCCGGATCGGCGAGTTGGAGGATTCCACCTTGCGGGCGCGGAAGCTGTGCGAGACGAACCGCCGGATGATCGCCTCGCCCGAGTACTTCTCGAAGTATGGCCGCCCGCAGAAGATCGACGATCTGAACGAGCACAAGCTTCTGCACTATTCGAACAACTCGTCGGGCAACGTCTGGAAACTGACGGCGCCGTCGGGCGAGAAGCGCCAGGTGCGTACCGCCGGCTGGCTGACGGTGAATGACGGTCAGTCGCTGCTGAACGCCGCGATCGCGGGCCTGGGCATCGCCTATCTGCCGTCGTTTCTTTATGCCGACGCAATGGCGCAGGGACTTGTCCAGGAGGCCATTCCCGAATTGCCGGTCGAAACCCAGGGCATCTTTGCGGTGTATCCGCCGGGCCGCTTCACGCAGCCGAAGGTGCGGGCGTTCATCGACTTTCTTGTCCATTCCTTCGCCGACAAGGGCCCCGACGCGTGGTGAGATTCCTTCCGTTGTTCGAGTGATTTTCCCTCGTTTCAGACTTCAGGGCGCCCACGGGCGCCCTTTCTTTAAGACGGCACCTGATGTTCCCGAAAGACCGATGGGGCCGGTCGCCACGATCGAGACAGGACGCTCTTATGGGTCGAGCGACAACAGCACGACTTCGACCCGACGGTTCGCGGCCCGGCCTTCCTCGGTCAGGTTCGAGGCGATGGGGGCGAGAAAGCCCGCGCCGGAGGACTGGACCTGCGCCGCGTCCACGCCTAGGCGTTCCGTCAGATATCTGGCCACCGATGCGGCACGACGGCGCGACAGGGACGTGTTGGCCTCCAGAGAGCCGACGGAATCCGTATGTCCGACGAGGACGATCCGCGCTGAGGGATTGCGGGAAAGCCAGGCCGCCAGCGTTTCGAGCGACGCGAACGGACCGTCGCCAAGATCGGATGAACCGGTGCCGAAATCCAGGTCACCGAGGACCGCATGACCGTGGAAAGCCAGCGCATGCACCACGTCCGGCGGGCTCTCCGGCATCTCCGCCATTGACGGAGGCGTCGGCTCTTCGGGGTCGGTGGCGGGCGGCAGGCTGGGCACAGCTTCCGGATTGGCGACTGTCGTGATGTGCACGAACCCCGTCGTCTGCGTGCGGGACGCCACCAGCGCGACGGTGTGCGGCGCGGCGTCGGGATCCGGGCTGCGCATCAGGACATAGACGAAGTTCCCGAGGTCCACATGCATGTCCGGCTCGCCCAGAATGTCGAGCTGGAAGCGGAAATCGAACCCGCCGCACGCGGCGTTGGCGCAGGTGAAGACCTCGTCGTAGCCTTCTTCCTGAAGGACGGTCCGGAGACTTTCGACCAATTGCAGCGGCGTCATCGCACCGATTGGCACGCGCAGGACCTTGCGGGTTACCAGACCTTCGACGGTCGCCGGGACCATGTCGGGGGACCAGGGCGCGTCGGGAAGGCGCACGCTGCCGTGCGGGATCGTCTCGCTCAGTGCCTCGATGGCGTTCCGCAGGGTCAAGTCCAACGCGGCGGTGGGGCCTGCGGCCAGTATGCATATGGCAAGGAGCCGCTTCATGCGGACACATCCGGCGCGCGGCGGTAATGATAGGACGTGACCGGCGTCATCTTCAGACGCCGGTAGAGAGCCGTCGCCGGTCCGTTGGCCGAGACGACCACAAGGGTCAGCCAGTGCGCACCCTGAGACAAGGCCCAGGTCGCGGCACGGGTCGCGATGTTCCGGGCCACGCCGGTTCTGCGAAAGACGGGCAACACCTCGAGCGCGTGAAGCATGGCAATCCCCCCATCGACCGCGACGTAGGCCACGCCGGCGGGAGTGTCGCCACTGCGGCCAAGGATCGCGACCCGTGGGACGACGGCGCGTTCCATCACGGCAATCCGGTCGGGACCGATGCCGCTTTGCTGCCAGATCTCGCGCTGAATCGCCAGGGGCGGCCAGACGGGCATCGCGACGGCAGGCGCCAGCGGATTGTCCAACGTCTCGGCGCGCACCGCGTAGGCCGTTACCGGGTCGACGATCGGGTAACCGCGCGCGGCAAGCTGTGCGTCAAGAGCCTTGTCCGTCGGACGGATCATGAAGATCGGACGTTGCGACAGTTTCCGCATTTCGGCTTCGGCCGTATCGATATCAGTCTCTGTGACAGGGGTTTCGGCGGTTGCCGACGACACCCGCTGGCCGCCGCCCCTGCCTTCGCGCAACCGCCAGGGGCCACGTTCGACGATGCGCGCAGGCGGCCAGGTGGCGTCGATGGCGGCAAAGATATCACGCGGCAGGGGGGCGTTCACCGAACCGCTTCCGGAAAGATCGCGCACAGGGCATCGGCGGCGGCTTCGACATTGGCGGCGGGTGCGCCACGAATGACGATATTCGCACCATAAAGCCCATCGCGGATGAACGGGTACGACCCGAAGCTGACCTCGGGGTGGTCGCCGGCCAGTTTCGCCAGCGGACCGGCGATGTCGCCCTCGCCCCTGTCGATCCGGACCGAGACCGATGTCAGCGGTTCGCCACCTGTCAGGCCGGGCAGGACCGAGGCCAGCATCGCCTGGAATACGCTGGGAACGCCTGCCATCACATGGACATTGCCCATGATGAAACCGGGCGCGGCGGAGACCGGGTTGTCGATCAGCGTCGCGCCGTCGGGGATGCGGGCCATGCGCATCCGGGCCTCGTTGAACTCCATCCCCTGACGGTCGTAGTGATCTTGAAGAAGCTGACGGGCATCCTCGCGCACGCCGATTTCGGCGCCGAAGGCGGCTGCGATGCAGTCGGCGGTGATGTCGTCGTGCGTGGGCCCGATGCCACCCGAGGTGAAGACCGCGTCGTAGGCTTGAGACAGGGCGGTGACGGCGGCAATGATCGCATCCCTGTCGTCCGAGACGATGCGGACCTCTTTCAGGTCGATCCCGGCCTCGGTCAGGCGACCGGCGAGATGATGCATGTTGGCGTCGCGCGTGCGGCCCGAAAGGATCTCGTCCCCGATCACCAGCATCGCCGCGGTTGGGTTTGCCATTGTCCCGTCCTTGTCCCCTTCGCACTTGCGGTATAGGGCCGTGGTCATGAAGTTTCCAACCCCTTTGGTGCCCGCGCTGCTGATCCGGCGCTACAAGAGGTTTCTGGCCGACGCGATCCTGGAGGATTCCGGACGCGAGGTGACCGTGCACTGCCCGAACCCCGGCGCGATGCTGGGACTGGCAAGGCCGGGGACGCGTATCTGGCTGGAGCCGAACGACGATCCGAGGAAGAAGCTGAAATTCGGGTGGCGGCTGGTGGAGCTGGAAGACGGCCATTTGGCCGGGATCGACACCGGCGTTCCGAACCGCGTGGTGAAAGAGGCCCTGACCGGCGGACAGGTAGACGAACTGGCCATGTATGACGAGGTGCGTCCCGAGGTGCGATATGGCAAGGAAAGCCGGGTCGACTTCGTGCTTCGCGGCAAGGGGCTGGCCGATGCCTATGTCGAGGTCAAGAACGTGCATCTGCGGCGCACAGGCGATCTGGCCGAGTTTCCCGACTGCGTGACGAAGCGAGGCGCACGGCACCTGGACGAATTGTCCGAGATGGTCGCCGACGGGCACCGCGCGGTGATGCTGTATGTCGTGCAGCGCAGCGATTGCGGACGCGTTGGCCTGGCCCGGGATCTGGACCCTGCCTATGGCGCCGCATTCGACCGGGCACGGGATGCCGGGGTCGAGGTGATGTGCCGTGGCACGCGTATCGCCCATGACGGTGTGTCTCTTGGGGATGCACTGCCGTTCGAAGGCTAGCGAATTGGCGTCGGCGTATGGCGAATTGTCGCCTGACGGCCTATATGGCGAAAAAATGAAGGAACACGCCGTGGACGATCGCACCAAGGGCCGGCTGACCAAGGACGGCATCCGCATTTATGACCGCGAGGATTTCGCGGGTATGCAGCGTGCGGGCGATCTGGCTGCCCGTATTCTGGACGATATCGCGCCCCTCGTCGTGCCTGGCATCACGACGGGCGAGATCGACGCCGCCATCGAACGGATGGTGGACGAGGCCGGGGCGACCAGCGCGACCATCGGATACAAGGGCTATCAGCACGCCAGCTGCATCAGCGTGAACCACGTTGTCTGCCACGGCATCCCGGGCGAGAAACGCCTGAAGGACGGCGATATTCTGAACGTCGACGTCACCGTGATCGTGGACGGGTGGTATGGCGACACCAGCCGGATGTACGTGGCGGGCAAGCTGGGCCGCAAGGCCGAGCGCCTGATTCAGGTGACGCATGATGCCCTGTTTAAGGGGATCGAGACGGTCAGGCCGGGCAATACGTTCGGCGACATCGGCGCGGCCATTCAGGCCTATGTGGAATCGCACCGGATGAGCGTGGTCAGGGATTTCTGCGGTCATGGCCTGGGGCGTGTGTTCCATGCGCCGCCGAATGTGCTGCACTACGGGCGTGCAGGCACCGGCGCTGTTCTGGAACCCGGCATGTTCTTTACCATCGAACCCATGGTCAATCTGGGCCGGCCAGAGACAAAGGTCCTGGCGGACGACTGGACGGCGGTGACCCGCGACAAGAGCCTGTCGGCGCAGTTCGAGCACTCGGTCGGCGTGACCGAGGACGGAGTGGAGATCTTTACCCTGTCGCCCGCAGGCAAGTTCCACCCGACCTGGGGCTAGGGTCCGCCAACGGCGGCGGTTCTCGAAACGCTTGCAAAACCCTGAACTTCGCGCTTTCATCCGGGGTCAGACAAGGCCGCGCGCTCTCTACGCCGCATCGATGGCGCGCAAAGGCTGATGTTTTCGGGTAAGGCGGCAGGATCTTTCATGACAGTCAGGTTTTCTCTGAACGGGGAAACTGTGGAGGTGGACGCACCACCGACCACGACGCTATTGGACTGGTTGCGGATCGAACGCGGACTGACCGGCACCAAGGAGGGCTGCAACGAGGGAGATTGCGGAGCCTGCACGGTGATGGTCACCGACCGGGACGGCGCCAAGGCGCTGAACGCCTGCATCCTGTTCGTGCCGCAATTGCACGGCAAGGCGGTTCGAACGGTCGAAGGCGTCTCGGGGCCGGACGGCGCGCTTCATCCGGTGCAGGCGGCGATGGTTGACAAGCACGGCTCCCAGTGCGGGTTCTGCACGCCTGGGTTCGTTGTGTCGATGGCGGTCGGTCATCTGAACGGACGGACGGATCACGACGACGTGCTGGCGGGAAACCTGTGTCGCTGCACCGGCTATGCGCCGATCGTGCGCGCCGCCAAGGCGGCGGCCGATGCGCCGGTTCCCGAGTGGATGCACGACGAATTGCCCGAAACAGAGACGATTTCCTGGGCACCCGAGACCTCGGACGCCCTGGCCGAGTGGTACGAGGCGCATCCCGACGCGACACTGATCGCTGGGGCGACCGACGTGGGCCTCTGGGTGACCAAGGGGCTGCGCGAGTTGGGCGACGTGGCGTTCCTGCACCGCTGCCGCGACCTGCAACAGATCGACGATCTGGGCAGCGCGTTCCGTATCGGGGCCGGGGTGACGATGGCGGACCTGATGCCGGTGCTGACGGCGCATTTTCCGTCCTACGCCGACATGGTGCGGCGCTATGGCTCGGAGCAGGTACGGCAGGCGGCGACCATCGGCGGCAATATCGCGAACGGGTCGCCCATCGGGGATAACCCGCCGGTGCTGATCGCCCTGGGCGCGACGCTGCGCCTGAGGAAGGGCGGGGTGCGGCGTGAGCTGCCGCTTGCGGAATTCTTTCTGGACTACGGCAGGCAGGACCGCCAGCCGGGGGAATTCGTCGAGGCGGTCACCATCCCCAAATCCGCGCCCAGCTTGCGTGTCTACAAACTGTCGAAGCGGTTCGATCAGGACATCTCGGCGGTGTGCGGCGCGTTCAATGTGACAGTCGAGGACGGCATCGTGAGCGACGCCCGCATCGCCTTTGGCGGCATGGCCGGCGTGCCGAAACGCGCGGCATCTGTCGAGGCGGCGCTGGTTGGCCAACCGTGGACGATGACGACGATAAAGGCCGCTTTGCCCCGGTTTAGTGACGATTTCACGCCGTTGACCGACATGCGCGCCACTGCCGCGTATCGGCTGACGGCAGCGCAGAACATGCTTCTGAGGTACCACGCAGATCTGGCCGGGCAGTCGGTGAACGTGCGCGAGGTGCGGGCATGAGCATTGCGAAACCCCTGCCGCACGATGCGGCACGTCTGCATGTGACCGGACAGGCGCGGTATGTCGACGACCTGCCGCTGCCCGCGAATGCGCTGCATCTGGCTTTCGGCCTGTCCGAAATCGCGCATGGGCGAATCGTGTCGGTGGACCTCTCGGCCGTACGCGCCGCACCCGGCGTGGTGGCGGTTCTGACCGCCGAGGATTTGCCGCATGAGAACGACGTCTCGCCGTCGCCCTCGCCCGAACCGATGCTGGCCGAGGGGACGGTGCATTATGTCGGGCAGCCGATCTTCCTTGTCGCCGCCGAGACGCATCTCCAGGCGCGGAAGGCCGTTCGTCTGGCGAAGATCGAGTACGAGGCGCTGCCCGCGATCCTGACGATCGACGAGGCGATGGCCGCCAGGAGCCACTTCGAGGATGGGCCGCGGGTCTATTCGAAGGGCGATGCTGCTGCGGCCTTGGGCGCCGCGAAGAACGTGATCGAAGGCAGCATCGAGATCGGCGGTCAGGAGCATTTCTATCTGGAAGGTCAAGCCGCCGTCGCCTTGCCGCAGGAGGGCGGCGACATGATCGTCCAGTCTTCATCGCAGCATCCGACAGAAATCCAGCACAAGGTGGCCCATGCGCTGGACGTGCCGATGAATGCCGTCCGGGTCGAGGTTCGGAGGATGGGCGGCGGCTTCGGCGGCAAGGAGAGCCAGGGCAACGCGCTGGCGGTGTCGTGTGCGGAGATCGCCGCGCTGACCGGTCGGCCCGCGACGATGCGCTATGACCGCGACGACGACATGATCATCATCGGCAAGCGGCACGACTTTCGGATCGAGTATCGCGTCGGGTTCGACGATGACGGGCGGATCGAGGCGGTCGACTTCCACCAGTTGTGCCGTGCGGGATGGTCGATGGACCTGTCGCTGCCGGTCGCGGATCGGGCAATGCTGCACGCGGACAATGCCTATCACCTGCCGAACGTGCGGATCGAATCCTGGCGTCTGAAGACCAACACGCAGTCGGCCACCGCCTTTCGTGGCTTTGGCGGGCCGCAGGGGATGCTGGGGATCGAGCGCGTTCTCGATCATGTGGCGCACACGGTGGGACGGGACCCGCTGGAGGTGCGCCGTCTGAATTACTACTGCGCGGCGGGCGGTGGCCTTGGTGGGCGTGTGTCGGGAGAGCGTAGGCCCGAAGGCCTGGCTGGCGAAGACAACGCGAGCCGGGGTGTGACGCGGCGCGAGGCGGTGGTGTCGGTCGACGTGCCCGAAGGGGTTCAGACGACCCCCTATTATATGCCGGTCGAGGACTTCATCCTGCACGAGATGACCGAGCGCCTGGTGGAAACCAGTGACTATCACGGGCGAAAAGCGGCCATTTCGGACTGGAACGACCGGAACGACATCCTGAAGAAAGGGATCGCGCTGACCCCAGTGAAGTTCGGGATTTCGTTCACGCTGACGCATCTGAATCAGGCGGGCGCGCTGGTGCATGTGTATCAGGACGGGTCGATCCACATGAACCACGGCGGCACCGAGATGGGACAGGGCCTGTTCCAGAAGGTCGCGCAGGTGGCGGCGGCGCGGTTCGGCGTCGACGTGGACCGGGTGAAGACCACCGCGACGGACCCCGCGGAGGTGCCCAATACCAGCGCCACGGCGGCGTCCTCGGGTTCGGACCTGAACGGCATGGCGGTGAAAGCGGCCTGCGACACCATCCGCGACCGCCTGGCCGAGTTCGTGGCCGGGCGCGCCCAGGCCGACGCCGCGAGCGTGCGGTTCGAGGACGGCATGGTGCATGTGGGCGGCGAAAGCCTGACCTTCGAGGAGGTGGTGCGCGACGCCTACATGGCGCGGATCAGTCTGTCGTCCACGGGGTTCTACGCGACGCCCAAGATCGTCTGGGACCGGATCAGGGGCGAAGGGCGGCCGTTTTTCTATTTCGCCTACGGCGCGGCGGTGACCGAGGTGGTGATCGACCGGCTGACCGGCGAAAACCGCATCCTGCGCGCGGACATCCTCCACGATTGCGGCGCCTCGCTGAACCCGGCCATCGACATCGGCCAGATCGAGGGCGGCTATGTTCAGGGTGCCGGGTGGCTGACCACGGAGGAGCTGGTCTGGGACGACAAGGGGCGGCTTCGCACCCATGCGCCGTCGACCTACAAGATCCCTGCCTGTTCGGACCGGCCCGAGGTGTTCAACGTGGCGCTTTGGGACGGCGAGAACCGCGAGGACACGATCTATCGCTCGAAGGCGGTGGGCGAGCCGCCCCTGATGCTGGGGATATCCGCCCTGATGGCGCTTTCAAATGCGGTTGCGGCGTGCGGCGACGGTTATCCCGATCTGCACGCGCCCGCGACGCCCGAACAGGTGCTGGCGGCGATCGGGAGGGTATCGTGATGGGTTGCGTCCGCTTCGCAGCCGCGGTGAGCGAGGGGGCTGTCTGCCCCCTCGCGCTCCCCCGAGGATATTTCCGGACCAGTGAAGGGGTAGGGCGATGAGCCTGGATTCGTCACTGTTCAAGGGATTTCCAGCGGTGCGCGTTGTCGTGGCCGAAACGCGCGGGTCGGTGCCGCGCGAGGTGGGTGCGGCGATGGTCGTGACGCCCGACCAGGTGGCAGGGACCATAGGCGGTGGCGCGCTGGAATTCGAGGCGATCCGCCGGGCGCGGGGGGTTCTGGCGACCGGCGTCGACCGGTTGGACCGGGTGCCGCTGGGGCCGGGGCTGGGCCAGTGCTGCGGCGGGGCGGTGACGCTGCTGACCGAGGTCTGGTCCGAGGCGCGGCTGGCAAACCTGGACGATATCGTCGCGCGCCCATTGCCGGGCGGCCCGCGCGAGATGCCGCTTGCAGTGTCGCGGATGCTGGCGGCGTCGCGGAGTGCTGGAGTGTTGCCAGCACCCGGCGTGGTGGACGGCTGGATGGTCGAGCCGGTCACGCGCGCGTCGCGCGAGATCTGGGTCTGGGGTGCGGGGCACGTGGGACGCGCCATCGTGGGGGTTCTGGCGCCGTTGCCCGAACTGTCGATCCGCTGGGCGGATAGCGGAAAAGACCGGTTTCCGGTTGCGATACCGCCAAGCGTCGAGACGCTGGTTGCTGCGAATCCAGCCGATTTAGTGACGCTTTCGGGGGGCCATGCCGAGCATCTGGTGCTGACCTATAGCCACGCGCTGGATCTGGAGTTGTGCCATCGCATCCTGTCCCGGCCGTTCCGGTCGCTCGGCCTGATCGGGTCGGCGACCAAATGGGCGCGGTTCCGGTCGCGGCTGGCGGCGCTGGGGCATTCCGAGGCGCAGATCGGGCGGATCGTCTGTCCGATCGGGGATCCTTCGCTGGGCAAGCATCCGCAGGCGATTGCGCTGGGCGTGGCGGCTGATATCGTTCGTCAGGGGATCGGGGGACGCGACATGATCGGGGAAAGAGCGTGAGCGCGCCGCCTCTGCTGGCGGTCGAAGGGCTGAGAAAGGCTTATCCGGGGGTCGTGGCGAACGACGACGTGACGTTCTCGGTCGGGCCTGGCGAGGTGCATGCGCTGTTGGGCGAGAACGGCGCGGGCAAGTCGACGCTGGTCAAGATGGTCTATGGACTGGTCAAGCCCGACGAGGGCCGGATGCGGTTCGGGGGCCAGACCTATGCGCCCGCGTCACCGCACGAGGCGCGGCGGACCGGCATCGCGATGGTGTTTCAGCATTTCAGCCTGTTCGAGGCGCTGGATGTGGCCGAGAACGTGGCGCTGGGCATGGAGAACCCGCCGCCGATGCGGGAACTGGCGCGGTCGATCCGCGAGGTGAGCGAGACCTATGGTCTGCCGCTGGACCCCGACCGGCTGGTCGGCGACCTGTCGGCGGGCGAGCGGCAGCGGGTCGAAATCATCCGGTGCCTGTTGCAGGACCCGAAGCTTCTGATCATGGACGAGCCGACCAGCGTGCTGACGCCGCAGGAGGTGGACATCCTGTTCGAGACACTGCGGCGGTTGCAGGCCGAGGGCACCTCGATCCTCTATATCAGTCACAAACTCGAGGAGATTCGCGCGCTTTGCCAGGGCGCGACGATCCTGCGGCTGGGCAAGGTGGTGGCATCCTGCGATCCGCGCGAGAAGTCGGCGCGCGAGTTGGCCGAGATGATGGTAGGGAGCGAACTGAAGTCGCCATCGGCGGCGGCGCATGAGATGGGCGAGGTGGCGCTGTCGATCCGGGGCCTGTCGGCGAAGTCGTCCAATCCGTTCGGCACGTCGCTGAAGGATGTCTCGCTGGAGGTGCGGAAGGGCGAGGTTCTGGGCATCGGCGGCGTGGCCGGGAACGGACAGGACGAGTTGCTGGCGGTGCTGTCGGGCGAGATGCCGACCGCGCCGGATGCGGTTCGTCTTCACGACAAGGGGATCGGCACGCTGGGGCCGAACGCGCGGCGCGCGCTGGGCGTTCTGGCCGCGCCCGAAGAGCGGCTGGGCCACGCCGCCGCGCCGGACATGAGCCTGACCGAGAATGCGGTCCTGTCGGGATGGGTGCGCAAGGGCATCGTGTCGAACGGCTTTGTCGATTGGGCCAAGGCGCGCGGTTTTGCCGAGGAGGTCATCCGCGCCTTCGACGTGCGCCCGCCCGGCGCCGGGAACGCGGCGGCAATTTGCAGAAGTTCGTCATCGCGCGCGAGATCATGCAGAAGCCCGAAGTGCTGGTCGTGAACCAGCCGACATGGGGCGTGGACGCCAGCGCCGCGGCGGCGATCCGGCAGGCGCTGCTGGACCTGGCCGCTGGCGGGGCGGCGGTGATCGTCATCAGCCAGGATCTGGACGAATTGATGGAGATCTCGACACGCTTTGCCGCGCTGAACGAAGGCCGGTTGTCCCAGCCGCGCCCTGCCGCCGGGCTGACGATCGAGGAGATCGGGCTGATGCTGGGCGGTGCGCACGGCATGGAAGTGGCGCATATCCACGAAGAGGCCGCGCCATGATCCGGCTGGAAAAGCGCCCGACGCCCTCGCGGGTCTGGACCTGGGCGACGCCGGTCGTCGCGGTGCTGGCCACCATGGTGGCGGGCGGGTTGCTGTTCTGGGCGTTGGGAACCGATCCGTTTGTGGCCATCCGCACAATCTTTTGGGACCCGATCCTGGGCGAGTTCGCGTTCTACTACCGCGGACAGCTTCTGGTGAAGGCGGGGCCCCTGATCCTGATCGCGGTCGGCCTGGCGCTGGGCTTCCGCGCCGGGATCTGGAACATCGGGGCTGAGGGGCAGTACATCATGGGCGCCATCTTTGGCGCGGCGGTCGGTCTGGCGTTCTTTCCGATGGAGGCGCGGTGGCTGATCTTTCCGCTGATGATCCTCGCTGGCGCATTGGGCGGCTATCTCTGGGCCATGATTCCGGGGATTTTGCGGACGAAATTCAATACCAATGAGATCCTGGTCTCGCTGCTTCTGGTCTATGTGGCCGAGCAGATCCTGGCTTGGTGCGCCCTTGGGCCGCTCCGCAACCCTGAAGGCGCGGGCTTTCCCGGATCGCGGAACCTGCGACAGTACGAAAGTGCGGCGAACAACGAGTTGATCGCAGGCTGGGGGATGCACTGGGGCGTCGTGGCCGCGTTCATCGCGGTGATCTTCGGATACGTCCTTCTCAGCCGTCACATCATGGGGTTCAACATCCGGCTGGCGGGGCAAAGTCCGCGCGCGGCACGGTTCGCGGGCGTCAATCCGACGCGGCTGATCCTGTTCTGCCTTGGCCTGTCCGGCGCGCTGGCGGGACTGGCGGGCGTGTTCGAAGTGTCGGGACCCGCAGGACAGATCAGCATCGACTTCAACGTGGGCTATGGTTTTACCGCGATCATCGTGGCGTTCCTGGGCCGCTTGCATCCCGTCGGCATTCTGTTGGCCGGGCTGCTGATGGCGCTGACCTATATCGGGGGCGAGGCGGCGCAGGCGACGCTGGGCTTGCCGGCGGCGGCGGTCCAGGCCTTTCAGGGACTGCTGCTGTTCTTCCTGCTGGCCTTCGACGTGCTGACGAATTTCCGCGTGCGACTGGGACGGGAGGCACATGCATGACGAAGCCACTGATCATGGGGGCGTTGATGGGTGTTCTGATGCTTGGCATGCTGCACGATCAGATCATGGCCGGAGAGTTCAGAAGCGGTGCGGCAGCCGCGGCGTTCATCGGTGCGCATCTGGCGGTTCTTCTGGCCGCCTCGGCGGCTACACTTTTCTTTCCGGGTATGCGCCGGTTCGTTGCACGCCACCGTCCCGCACCGCTTCATGTGGCGACAATGGGTGCGGGGGCCATCGGTTCGGTGGCTCTGGTTCATCTGGTTGCGCACGGAGGTCCCATCTAATGGACTTTGGCTCAATCAATCCCGTCCTCCTGATCGCCTCGCTCATGGTGGCGTCGACGCCGATTCTGCTGGCCGCGATGGGCGAACTGGTGGTGGAACGTTCGGGCGTTCTGAACCTGGGTGTCGAGGGCATGATGATCGTGGGCGCGATCAGCGGTTTCATCGTGGCTGTCGAGAGCGGTTCGCCCGCACTGGGATTTGTTGCGGCGGCGCTGGGCGCTGCGATCCTGGCGCTTTTGTTCGGGGTGCTGACGCAGCTCTTCCTGTCGAACCAGGTGGCGACGGGACTTGGGCTGACGCTGTTCGGCCTGGGCGTGTCGGCCTTGATGGGTCAGGGCTACAACGGCATTCGTCCGCCATCGTCCCCACGCCTGGACATCCCGGTTCTGTCGGATCTGCCTGTGATCGGGCCGATCGTCTTCAACCAGCATCCGATGGTCTATCTGTCGCTGGCGCTGGTCGTGGCGGTCTGGTGGTTTCTCAAATCCACACGGCCCGGGCTGATCCTGCGCGCGGTCGGCGAAAGCCATGATGCGGCGCATGCGCTGGGCTATTCCGTGGTGGGCACGCGGTTCGCCGCCATCGCATTCGGCGGCGCCTGCGCCGGGCTGGGGGGAGCGTTCCTCTCTCTGGTGATCGTTCCGCAATGGACCGAGGGCATGACGGCGGGGCGCGGGTGGATCGCGCTGGCCATCGTCGTCTTCGCGTCCTGGAAAGCCTGGCGCGTATTGCTGGGTGCCTATTTGTTCGGCGGCGTGACCGTGTTGCAGTTGAACCTACAGGCCGCGGGCATTGCGATTCCCGTCGAGCTCTTGTCCATGTCGCCGTACCTGATAACCATCCTGGTGCTGGTCATCATCTCGTCCGACCGGCGCCGTGCCGCCGCCAACGCGCCGGCGTCGCTGGGACGATCCTTTCATGCCTCGAGCTGAGGCGTCTGCAACCACCAATGGGGAGAACCAAAACATGAAGAAACGCACATTCTTGGCAAGCGTCGCCGCCGCCACGCTGGCCACCGCCGCATTTGGCGGCAGCCATGGCGACGGTCCGGTCAAGGTCGGGTTCATCTATGTCGGGCCGATTGGCGACGGTGGCTGGACCTATCAGCATGACCAGGGCCGCCTGGCGGTCGAAGAGCATTTCGGCGACAAGGTCGAGACCGTCTATCAGGAAAGCGTGCCCGAGGGCGCGGACGCCGAGCGCGCAATCACGCAGATGGCCTTGCAGGGCGCTGACATTATCTTCACGACGTCGTTCGGATACATGGACCCGACGATCAACGTAGCCGAGAAGTTCCCTGACGTGAAGTTCGAGCATGCGACCGGTTACAAGACCGCCGACAACGTCGCGACCTATGACGCGCGGTTCTACGAGGGGCGCGCGGTGATCGGAACGATCGCGGGCCACATGACCGAATCGAACAAGATCGGCTATATCGCGTCGTTCCCGATTCCAGAGGTGATCCAGGGCATCAACTCGTCCTACCTGCATGCCAAGAAGGTCAATCCTGACGTCGAGATGAGCGTCGTCTGGGTCTATACCTGGTTCGACCCGGCGAAAGAGGCCGACGCGGCCAAGGCGCTGATCGAACAGGGCGCGGATGTCATCATGCAGCACACCGACTCGACCGCGCCGCAGGCAGCGGCGGCAGAGGCTGGCAATGTCTATACCTTCGGTCAGGCATCCGACATGGCCGAGTTCGCACCGACGCCGCGGATCTCTTCGATTATCGACGAGTGGTCGCCCTACTACATCAAGCGCGTGCAGGACGTGATGGACGGCACGTGGGAGTCGGGTCGAAGCTGGGCCGGGATCGGTGAAGGCGAAGTGGTGATCGGCGAGATAACGGATGCCGTGCCCGAGGATGTGAAGGCCGAGGCCCTGGCTTTGCGCGATGCCATCGCGGCGGGTGAGTACCATCCGTTCACGGGACCGCTCAACAAGCAGGACGGCACCCCGTGGCTGGCCGAAGGCGAGGTCGCGACGGACGAGCAGCTGCTGTCGATGGACTTCTACGTCGAAGGGATCACCGGCGACATTCCGAACTGATCTGCTTTAAATCGACGACAAGGCCGCCTTCGGGCGGCCTTTGACACTTCCGGCAAGGTGAGGGAGAGGACGTGATGAAGACGATGAGCGGCGCGCCGGTCAGCCGGTACAGTTTCGGGACAATGCAATTCGGCGGCAAGGCCGACGAGGCCGAGAGCGCGGCCATGTATGACGCCTGCCGCGAGGCGGGGATCAACTTCTTCGATACGGCGTGGGCGTATAATGGCGGCGCTTCGGAAGAGATTCTCGGGCGTCTGACGGCGCGGGAACGCGACGATGTGTTCATCGCGACAAAGGCCGGCAACGGCAAGACCGCCTCGAAAGAGGTGATCGACCGCGAGTTCGGCGAAAGCCGCAAGAGATTGGGAATGGAGACGGTCGATCTGTTCTACGTCCATCAGCCCGAGCCGGTGACGCCGCGGGAGGGGACGCTGGATGCGGTGGGGACATACGTGGAATCCGGCGCGGTGCGGCATGTGGGCCTGTCGAACCACGCGGCCTGGGCGACGATGAAGGCCCGCGGTATCGCCCGCGACATGGGGTTCGACATCCACGTGCTTCAGCCGATGTACAACCTGGTCAAACGCACGGCCGAGATCGAGTTGCTGCCGATGGCGGCGAAGGAAGGCTTCGCGGTCTGCCCCTATTCGCCCCTTGGCGGCGGCCTCCTGACGGGCAAGTACGCCCGGGGCGACGGTGGCCGCATCCGCGACGACAAGATGTATGCGCGGCGCTATTCGGACGACTGGATGTTCGACGCGGCCAAAGGTCTGAACGACATCGCGACCGAGGTGGGGGCGGACGCCGCGACGCTGGCGGTTGCCTGGGTGGCGCGCCATCACGGCGTCTGGGGACCGATCATCTCGGCGCGATCGGTGGCGCAACTGCGCCCGTCGCTGGAGGCGATGAACTTCGAAATGGACGACACGCTTTATGCGCGGATCGCATCGCTGACACCGACACCGCCACCTTACAACGACCGCACCGAAGCGGCGTGATGCGCATCGCCGTCATCGGCGGCGGCGTCGCCGGTTTGTCGGCGGCGGCGCGCCTTGCACCCTATTCCGAAGTTACGGTCTTCGAAACCGAGGCTCATCTTGGCTATCACGGCAGCGGGCGCCCGGCGGACTACAACGCCGTCGACATCGAGCCGCTGGCGGCGCCGGCGGT
>ERZ869936.676-NODE-676-length-29682-cov-12.799541_pt1 | contig 29682 bp, 46 predicted proteins | sample MGYA00520876_ERZ869936 | MGnify/ENA primary metagenome ERZ869936 (study PRJEB32218, sample SAMN09650985) | biofilter metagenome | isolation source: enrty point of leading RO module | place: Saudi Arabia: Thuwal, RO plant located on Red Sea | collected 2016-02-17 ... | reverse complement strand
TTAGATGCTGATGTGTATCCACCACCATTCTGACTTAAATCAAAATTAGCTTGACCTGCGTGATATATTTGTGCAACTTCTGATGCAGATAATGTAGTATTCCAAATAGCAACCTCGTCAATATTTCCATCAAAATTAGAAGCCCCTGATTTGCTTGATCCTATTTTAATATCTTCATTAACGTGTATAGTTTGACCTGCGACAACAACGTGATGCCAAACACCTGCACTACAAGTATCAGTAGCAACACCATCTACATATATAGTATTAGTTCCTTGCGAATCTAACTTATCATCATCTGATCCACCATCATCTGCTAAAAATCTAAAATAACCTGCACCACCATTTGAATCACCTCTTGCGTCATAAATAAAATCTCCTGTATCGGTTGTTGATCTTTTTACCCAAGCTGAAAAAGTCCCTGTGAATGAATTGCCTGAATTAATTTCACCTGCTTGTATAAAATCATCACTTCCATCAAACAGTACAGACTTTGTATTTGCTACTGTATATATCTGTGTAGGTGTGTCTGTTTCTATATCGGCTGTCGCATCAAAGTTAATCATATCGCCTGAATTACGATTAGGTGCGTGATCTACTATATCAAATGCACTCATATTATTCATTATACCTGCGTTACCATTGACCTTTTGTAAACTTGGATTAGATATAGTAACAGTTTCGTCATCGTTTAATCCATTTAATCTAAAAGTATTTGATGTTGCGTGTGATGCCCTAAAATATATTACAGCATCACCATTAGATAATACTTCACTTGTTTCAGAAGCACCTGTTACGTTCAATCTCATATTTCCACCATCAGTTAACGATGATATCGTACAAGAGAATTTATATACCTGACCAACAACCAAATTTTCTGTTAAAGAACTATTTGCACCTGTTTGTTTAAATATTAATTTAGCACCGTATGTGTGGCTACCATAAGCGATTGTAACACTATCAGATGTTATCGATAAACTATTACTACCATAAGCTGTCCATCCACCACTTGTTCCATCTTCTTCTCTAAAAAACTTTGTACTATCAATTATGTTGCTTTGCAAAGATGTGTCTGTTTGATCACCAATTAAAGTAAAGTCATCAATAGTGCCATTACCCATTCTATAATAGGCTTGTAAATTAGCTGTCTTATCTACACCACTACCTGCTGTATAACTTGCAGATAATAATAAATTGTTTGGCTCACCTGAATTGTAAATAGATGCTATTGTGTCGGCATCTAAAACTGTATCAAAAATTGCAACATCACATATTTGAGCATTTGCAAAATTATCTTGATTACCTGATCCATTTACAGCACCTATATAATAAAAATTTCCTGTATCTAAATCGCCTGTTACTGCTGTACTACCTCTTACAGTAGCAGTTCCTCCATCTATATATCTTCTATGAGCACATCCATTACTTCTATCTACCGTCATTACAATGTGATGCCATTGACCATCACTACAAGTCAATCCATCATCTTGACTGTTAATTGAATTTGAACCATCGCTAAAAGAAAATGTTACTTTTCCTGATGTTTTCATTTTTAAACTCCAATTTCCTGTAGAATCAACAGGACTTGTCAATAATGGAGTTTGCTTTGTAGTATCTGATGATTTAAACCATAATGATATTGAAAAATCACTATCATCTGTAAAACTTTGACTTCCAACCTTAACATAGTCATTAGTACCATCAAAATCTATACTTTTACCTGTAAAGAATGTCTTTCTCATATCAGGTATTACAAGGTTGTTAGCATTGTCATCTACTACTCTTGTAGATGCTTCATCGCCCATTCTCCACCAAGCTTTAAGATTAGAACTCGATGAATAATCAAAGGTGTCAGTAGATAAATCTAAAGTTCCTCTATTACTATTGTAAATTTGAGTTACTTCAGAAGCAGTCAATATATCATTCCACATAGCTATCTCGTCTATATTGCCGTCAAACATATTGATTGGACTACCACTATTTAATTGACATCCTGCAGTTAAATCGCCTAAATTGTCTGTTCCAACACTATTTCCACTTGTTGGTTGTTGCACAGATGTAAGTGCTACAGAAACTCCGTTTATATAAATAGTAGCTGTATTTGAAAATGTATCACTATTATAAGTAATAACTATGTGATTCCACAAACCTAAATTAATGACTGTATTCGTTGTTCTTTTTTCATAATCAGCCCCTGACCAATATGATCTAAAAGTCAATTTGCATTGAGTACCTGACAAGTTATTTAAAGCAATATACCAACCATTATAACCAACAGGTTTTTTATCTAATACTCTTTCATTATTTGCACTTAAGGAATTTGGTTTTATCCAACAAGATACAGAACCACCTGATGCCCATATATCTTGAATAGGTGATTGGTTACCAAAATTTACATATTCATCGCTACCATCAAATAGTGTTGATTTAGTATTGGTTACCTCTGCGAGAGCATCTACAAATCCACCTCTAGATGTGCCTAATCCTAATCCTAACATACTAACCTATATAGGCTACTACAGAGCCAGAATTGACATCTATTTCTGTCCATCTACCAAAGATAGTAACTCCTTTAGGAAAGGTTACTGAGTCTACTACTTGTCCGCCCGAACCTTGTCCAGTTGTTTCACTACCATCGGCGGCATCATTAGCTGCAGTTTCAGTATTTATAAATTTTGTTGCAGTTTCAGATATTAATCCACCAGACGAATCAAAAACTGTGTCAGCTAACATAGTAATTGCAACAAAGACTTTACCTGAAGGTGGTTTAATTGCATCGGAACTATCTTTCGTATAAGCGCATCCTATCTGTCCAAGCGTAGTATTTCCTACTTCTGTATTATTATTAAACATCTACTTTCCTTTTTTCTTAGTGTCTTTTTTAACTACCTTCTTTTCTTGTTCTGTCCAACCTAAAGCCTTTGCTTTTTCAATATCTTCTCCTACAAATACTTTTTGAAGTTTTGTGCCATTTTTTTTAGTAATAAATAATTTCATAATTTCTCCATAAAAATGGAGAGGACATTACATCCTCTCCACTTAGTTTAACTATTAAGATGCAGGACTTACTAAAGCGAAAATTCTTTTATTTCCACTTGTTGTGCTTCCTGTTATTGTGCATCCATAAACACTATCTGCTACAAATCTTGTAGATAATGAAGCAAGGTGATAGTCGCTTTGAACTCTAGCTTTCATGCCAGAAGCATAAGCAATATGTAATGCGTCTTTGTGTATTAAGTATCCTAATAACTTTTCTGATTCGTCAGAAACGCCATTAGCACTAAAGTTCCCAACTGGTGTAGCTGATTGAGCAGAAGAAGAAGATCCTGCACCATAGTGCATAAAGTTATTTGAAACAATAACATTTACACCTGCAAGTTTTCCTGCAAAGCCACTAATAAATGGAACTTCATTTCCAAATGATGAACCTACACCATCATAGTTTGCAAATTGATCTAATTTGAATAAACTTGCATATGTTTGTGGTGTCAAGATCATATTGTAGTCATCTGCAATAGAGTCATTAGTATAGATAGCTTCTAACATATTTGCAACACCTGCTTGGATAATATTTGTATCATCATGAGTTGTGTTTAACTCAATAGTATTACCTGCTTGTGCGCCATCATCTGTACCATTTGCATAGTTAAATGCAATAGATTCAAATATTTTAAGTGCTAAATACTGATCTGTTTTTTTAGCTAAAGCGTAACCTAGTTTTTGTGTGTAAATATCCATTACATCAAAACTTGATTGCATTTTTGCTACATCAGTAATAGCGATTGCGCTATGAATTGCTTGGTTAATATCTAAAGTATATTCATCTTCTGCACCTGATGTTTTAGCAAATGCTAAATTACTATCGATAAGAGTTTCAACTGCAGCTGTTCCGCCACCATAAGTATCTGATGCAGTAAGCTCAGAATGTTTAGGTAAGTGAATTTTATCACCACCTGCAACAACTAATGCTGAAAGATCATTTGCTATTGCACCAAATACTAGACTTTTTTCCATATAGTCCATAATTGATGCGCCCCACACTTCAGGTATAAAGTTTTGCAAAGTTGCTTCAGCGCCACTATCTTGCAAACCTCCTGCTAGTGCTATATTATTTGTTCCTGCTAATGCCATTTTATTCTCCTAAATTTTTTTACCTTTTTTTGGTAAGCATTTCGTTATAATAGGCTCTTCGTTCTTGGTCATTCATTTGAGAATATGGTTTTTTAGAAACTACTGGATTGATTGATCCAACCGCAGTAACTTCTTTTGGAGTTACTTTCTTTAACTCGTTTACCATAAATTCAATAACATCCAAGTCCTTATTGCCAAATCGTTCTTGCTGATCAGGAGATAGATTTTTTAATAGTTGAGCTTTTCGTTGTTCTACTAGGTTATGATATTTGTCTTTATAGCCTTTCTCACTTTCGTACAAACTCTTCCATTCTTCTTTTTCTACCATTTTAGCTTTTTCTTGTTCTTCTAACTTAGACTTAAGTTTTGCAAGTTTAGCTTCAGCTTCCTGACTCCTTTGTCTATACTTTTTGCTTTCTGCAATTAATGAACCTACATCAGGAGTGTTTGTAGGTGCTTCTTGTGTAGTTTCCTCACTAACTGTTTCGGTTGCTACTTTTGTTTCTTCGGACATACTGCCCTCCTATTTTTAACTGATTTGTGTTCAAAATATGGTGGTATATTAATAATAATTCGGACAAAACATACTATATATAGTGTAATTTTGTAAAAATAATATTAAATTCGCTTGACTACTAAGTATGGAAAATAAAGAATTTAAGGAAAATTGGTTTGATTTTATAGACTATATTCCTCACAATGGACAAAAAAAGTTGCACTTTCCAAACAAAGATTGGAGATTTTGTGTGGCAGTCTGTGGCAGGAGATGGGGAAAGTCTGTAAGCGCATCTATAGAGGCTCAAATTATACTTGCGAAACCTAATAAACGAGTTTGGTGTGTTGCACCGACTTATGATGGCTCTGAAAAGATATTTAGAGAGATTTGGCATAAAATGGTTGTGGAAAAAGGTTTTGAAACAACTAGAGCTTCATATAAAGACCAATATATAGAATTTGAATGGGGTAGCGTAGTAGAAGGTAAAAGTGCCGACAAGCCTGATAGCTTGGTTGGTGAAGGTTTAGACTTACTTATACTAGATGAAGCTGCTAAAATAAAGAAAAAGACGTGGGAAATGTATTTAAGACCTACGCTATCTGATAGAAAAGGTAAAGCTCTTTTTATAACAACGCCACAAGGATTTAATTGGATATATGATTTATACTTACTTGGACAGAAAGATGAGATGTGGCACTCATTCAATAGTCCTAGTTATGAAAATAATTATGCTTATCCTAATGGTAGTCGCGATGCCGATTTACTGGAAGCTAAGCGAAATTTGGCAAAAGAAGTCTATGATCAAGAGTATGGAGCAAAGTTTACAAGTTTTGCAGGTAGAGTATATCCGTTTGATCGTAATCTTGATATGGGTGATTTTAAATATGATCCTGGTTTGCCTACTTTTTGCAGTATAGACTTTGGATATAGGCAACCTGCTGTATTGTGGATGCAAACATATAGAGAAGCAGGTATGTGGCACGTCAAAATTATAGATGAAATTATACATGACAGAGATATTAAAACAGATGAACTTGCTAAAAGAATTAAAGCAAAACATTACAAAGGTGTTGTTTACTTTGGCGATCCTGCAGGTGGACAAGCTCAAGGTCAAACAGGTTTAGGAGATATAGAGATTTTTAGAAGGCATGGCATTATTGTAAGAACAATTAGAGATAAAGTTTCAAGGAAACTTGAGGCAGGTGTATCTCACGTTAGAGGTTTTATAGAAAATGCTGAAGGCATGAGATTTCTTCATGTGAATAAAAAATGTTTAGGTATAGCAGAGGATTTAGAAAACTATCGCTATCCTGAACCTAAAGAAGGCTTTCCACTTAAGCCTGATCCAGTCAAAGATGGTTATCACGATCATGGTTGTGATGCTTTAAGATATTTTTTCATTAATAGATTTCCAATTAAAAAAAGAGAAGTTAGGATACTACAAAGATGATTGCACAAGACATAATACAAGACTCGTTAAAGAATGAAAAGTTAAGAATTGCAAACGCCAGGCGTGATGAAATTAGACGCATGGTAGACTACTACACAGACTGTGAAACAGATAAATATATAATAGATCACTTTAACTCTCAAGCATTTAGAGAGATACCTCCTTACTCTGTGAATTTTACAAGAAGATTTATTAATAAGATGTCGAGAATATATACCTTAGGAGCGGATAGGAATGTCAGCGATGAGTACCTCTTTTTAACACGCAAGAAGAACGCTAGAATGAAGCACATAGAACGAATGACGAGGCTTGTTGGTACAATAGCAAACAGGGTAATGGTTAAAGAAGATGCCAATGGTACTTTTTTTGACTATAGACCTATATATTATTACAATGCGTTCTTTGATGACGATCCGTTTTTGCCTATGGCAATTACCTATCCGCTACTCCTCCCTGTAAACGACATATCTAATTCAGAAAAATTAGAATATGCTTATTGGGATGACGTTCATTATGCCCAATATGATGAAGATGGAAACATAACTATGCAATACGAGCATGGGTTTGGGATGTTACCATTTGTATTTACACACAGAGAAGATCAAATAGACTCACATTTTGTAGAAGGTGCTAATGATATTGTCAATGTAAACGAGCAAGTTAATATAACGATGACTGAAATGCAACTTGGTTTAAGGTTTCAAATGTTCGGACAGCCAGTAACTACAGGTGCAGACATAGATGTAAACACTATTAGGACAGGATCAGATAGTATATTAGGTTTGCCAGAAGGCTCTACATTTAATATAGTTGCTCCTGAAGGTGATATTAACGCAGTTATTGAAAATGTAAAGTTCCAAATAGAACTCGTTGCATCTAACAACCATTTAATGATAAATTGGGCAGAGCAAGGCGGTGAAATGCCATCAGGTGTTAGTCTTATGATTAAAGACTTAGAAAGAACAGAGGATTATTATGATGATCTTGAGTTGTTTAGAATGTATGAAGAGGAGTTTTTTATTGTTGAAAAGGCAGTTGGTCAAGCAAACAATATCAATCTTCCTAATAATTTTGCTGTTAATTTTGTTGAACCTGAATATCCTCAGTCAATCCAAGATCAAATTGCTTGGAATACTTACAGACTAAGCAATAATCTAACAACTAGACCTAAATTGCTTAACGAAATTAATACAGACTTATCTTTAGAAGAAGCCGAACAAATAGTAAATGCTAATGCAGAGGTCAATGCAAATATAGAGCAAAGATGATAGAAAAAATAGAAGTAACATTTGATTTTGGAAAATTACTCAAAAATTTAGATAAGTTTTTGCAAAAAGATATTGATATTCGTAAAAATGCACTTGTAAAAGCAGCAAAAGATGAGTTAATGAATGGTAAATTTTTTCCTATTAAAAAATCGACTGAAAATATAAGAAAAAGAGGTTTATCACGAAAATTAGGCAAAGGTAAATATGGAAATAAACCACTAATGCACACAGGAGATATGTTTAAATCAATAAAAGCAGTCAAAGATGGAGTTACATACATATCTTATGGTACTCCATCTGAGCCAAATGTACATCAAAAAACTCACAAAGTAGCAAGTTCAGCTTTTTCACGCAAATTTAAAACAGTAACTAAAAATGTACCTAAACGCGACTTTATGAGCAAAGCATTGGCAAGAGTGGCTAAATTAAAAACAGACTTTTACGAAGAACTCAACAAAGCCTTAACGAAATAAGGAGTCATATGAAAGAGCTTATAGAGCTTATGAAGAAAAAGTTAGCAAGTTCTGATGAAAAGCTAACTAAATTAGAGATCATAATGATCACCTATCTATTAAGAGTAGACACAAATATTAAAAAACTCATCAAAGAAACAAGTCAAAATACCAGATTTTTAAAAATTTTAGAAGAAGAAACACGACCTTCAGATGAAGTCATAGCAGATGTTCCTATTCCTTATGATGTATACAGACAGATATGCGAGGACTGCGACATAGATAAGATAACTTTTATGGGCGTTGCTTAAGCTCTCTAAATTTAGCCTCAAAACAATTATCAGTTGAGTCAAACTCTTTAAGTACATAACCATTTACTTCGTCATACTCAAAGTCATCTAACTCCCAAGAACACATAAAGCCTTCACTATCATATGTTTCTTCTATTCTAGGATAGTAACAATTTAAGCACTCACTTACTGATATAGTACCAATAACAACCATTAACCATGTAGCAAATATCATTTTATCTCCTTTTCTCTACGTTCCAATTCTGCATACCATTCTTCTCTAGCTTGACCTGTGCGTCTACCTAAAGGCTCTAAACCTACTTTTTTAGCTCTTTGTTGCCTCTTGTACGACTCTAAACTCTTTTTTCTGTTCTTTGCGCGTTGTTCTGGCGATACTTCTTTCTTATAACCACGTTTTATGGCGTTATTTAGGCTTTCTCGCTCTTTTTTAGCCTTTACTCTAGGTTTATCATTACTTACATCTCTTTCAGGCAATACAGAGCTTATTTCGTAATCATCTAAAATCTCGGCATCTTCTGCATTGTGCATATTTATAAACTTTTCGTATGGACTTTCATTCTTGATACTAATACGTTTAACAAGTTTACCTGACATTTCTGCCCATAACCTCATAGCAGATACATTCCCCAACTTAGCTTCTCTAAACGCGGCATCCATAACCTGCGTCATCTTAAAACCTGATGTACTCATATACTTAGTATACAGAGCTTCATTAAAACCTGCATCATTCTTCCAGGTCTTAAGCGTAGTAATTCCAATACCACAAGCATCTGCAACTGCCGCTAAAGACGCATTTGGTTCTTCAGCCAACATTTGCATAGCTCTATCTTTAACTTCTTTTTTAATTAATTTCGGCATAGTCAAATATAGAATTTTTTTTGACAAAATTACAACTTGTTTTAAGGACTTGACTCATTTTGACATATTTGTGAGTTTTGGTATCTCTCTACACCTGTTTTTGCCTATCCTCCCCTATGCACGAAATGCACGATCCTGGAGTAAATACTCACTTACTTAGCAAGTAAACACTCACTTACCATAAATTGAGTTACCTGGATCACTTAAAGTAATACTTTAACCATACAAATTTTAAAAAAAAGACAAAAAGTGCTTGTTATAAACAGGCAGAAAGCGTGGTAAAAAAGACATTTAAAAGACATTTAAAAACATTTAAAAAGATATATTAAAAGATATTTAAAACGCTTAAAAAGCTATTAAAAAAGAGTTATTATTGTTTATAGTCTTATATATATGAATTGTAATAGATGCCATGGCAAAAATGTATTAAATATTCATAAAAAGTTCTTGACTTTCTCAATTTGGCTCAAATTTAGCGTTTTTTGGAGGTTTTTTTGTTTTATAGTATGTTATCATTAAAAAGTAATAAAACTAATTTTCATAACGAGACTAATATTTATTACTTGCATTTAATAAATATATTTAGTATAGGTAAAAAATTAAATAAAATTAATTAAATAAGTGATAAAAAAGTATTTGCTTTATATATATATTTATTACTTATATTAATAATGTTAATAATGTTACTTATAAATAAATAAAGGAATTAAAACAATGAAAAATTACGAAATAAGAATAAATAATAATAATAAATATCAAAATATTAAAATAAATCACGTTAGACAAATCCAAGCATATTATGGTAATACTAACAATGTTATATTGAAGGATACAAGACACAATAAAAGAGTAATATTGCCTTATGATTATGCACAAAATGGATTAAAAGAAATTGCTTTAAATTATTTAAATAATAAATGTAAAATTAAAATTGATTCATTTACTTGTGTAGAAGGTAATAAAACAATAATTTATTTTAACACTTTAGATTTTGCAACACAAATTAAGAAAGGATAAAAAAAATGTATCATATAAAAAATATAATAAATAGAATTTACGACGATCTAACAGAATTAGATCTTGAATTGCACGAATTAGGAAATCAAGAAAAAATAACTCAAAGTGTAGAATTTAAAGAGTTATTAAAGATTGTTGATAATTTTATAAATAACTATAAATAGAAAGGCATAAACAATGAATAAAAAAGAATTAGAAATATTTATTTTATCAGATAAATACAACTTATTACAAGATAAAGAAAGTTTATTTAGATATACTATTAAAAAGTATTATTACAAACTTAAAAACATATTTAGAAAGGCATAAAATGCAATATTATATAAATGATAAAATGCAAGACACAAGAAAGTATTTAATTAAAAAAGATAATTGTTTTTATGTTGCTTGTGTAGGTGTAAAAAAAGAAAGTCTTTTTTTAAAGTTTAGACTTACACCAATTTATAAAATTCAAACTAAAAATATTAAGCAAGTTAGTTTTAATAATTTTGACAATAATTTACAATCTTTTTTAAATGGTTATATTAATAAAATTGATTATAAAAAATTATATTTAAGATAATAGAAAGGCATAAAATGAAATACTTAATAATTAAAACACTATTGACAATATTTTTCTTAATTGCTTTGAGTGGATCAGAACATTTAATAATATATCCTATTGCATTATTATGTTTTGGCATCGCTTACAAGCTTGACACTAACAAAAGATATTTCTTATAAATTGAAAGGATAATTCTAAAATGAATAAAACAAAATTAAATAATTTAATAAATGAAGGATATAAAGCAAAATTGATATTAAAAGCTAATAAAAAGTTTACTAATATGAATTTACAAGCAATATTACAAAAACAAGATTGTAATATTATATATCCAATTTATTACAATCATATAAAAACATTACTAAATAAAAATCAAATTGACTTTATTAATAATTATAATTTAGCTAAAAATTTAAAATTTAATGATTTAGTTGATCTTAACATCAAATCAAAAAACTTTACAATTAATAAGCAAGAAATGCAATTATTGACTATGTATAAAGCAATAAAAAACAAAGAATATTTAGAACAAAATTAATTATAAATAGAAAGGATAATTTTAAAATGAAAAACATAATGACAAAAGCACTTAAAAAAATAGGCAAAAATAAATTCAGATATACTGAATTTCAAAACATTATTTGGAAAATCAATAACAATAAAGGCAAAGCACCAAGAGGTTATTATTGTACAAATATAACAGAAATGAAACGATTAGGAATTATAAAACAAAATAATAATAAAAAATATTACATAACTAAAAGAGGTTTTAAAAACATTGAAACACCTTATAAAAAAGGCTATGATTTTTTTATTGAACAAAATAAAAAACTATCTAAAACATTAAATAAAACATTTCACGAACTAAATAGAATTAAATATTCACAATTAAATGATGTTAATGATAAACAATGTATTGATGCTATTGAATATTTATTTGAGCAAGGTTTTATTGATGAAATGACAACAGATAAAAAATATTATACAAATATATTATTAAATAAAGTTGCTAATGTTTTAGGCATAAAATTAGTTAGATAACATATTTTAACAATTATAAATAGAAAGGATAATTTAAAAATGAATTATACAGAATTTACAAAAGAATGTTTTAAGCATTCAAAACTATACTTAAATGATCAAGTATGCAAAGAACTTGAATTACTTGGTCTTTATGACTCTTCATATAAAAATGATAGTTGTCCAAGCTATACTTTAGAAATAGATGATGATAAACACATTCAATTATTTTTAGCTAATAGTGAAAATGATAACATAGATAATGAAGAGTTTAATTCAAGTGTATTGTCTTACAATGATGATGAAAATAATATATATGAATATATATTTGAATCAAAAGATATTTGGATCATTTGGAGTGTTATAAAGTCAAACTTTAAATATAAATAAAAAGGATAATTTAAAATGAGTTGTGATATATGTGGTAAAAAAACAAAAGTAAATGAAAAAATAGAGTATAGGACTTTGAATTATTATAATATATGTAATTCAAAAAAATGTAAAGAAATTGTAAAAAAAGAATTATAAAAGAAAGGATAATTTTATGAAACCATTTACAAAAATATTTGAATGTGCTACTGCTATTACTTAGGCTAGAGTCTTACCAAATGGAGATGTAGAAATAAAAAACGATTATTGGTATGCACCAACTAAAAAACATACAATGACTAAAAAACGTTTCATTGAATGGATTAATGAATGCAATAAACCAGAAATTGTTGAAGGTATTTTAAAATAACTTGTATATTATAAATTATATTAATAATTTTAATTATAAATATTACTTTATATTTTGAAAGGATAAAAAATGTTAGATGAAATTAAAAGACTATTAAACGACTACCTTGATGAGGTTAAAAACGATGATCAACCTATTAACCTTAAAGAACAACACATAAACGAAGGTATTATTGAAGGTATAGAGTATAGTATAAAAACTATAGATGTCGTTGCAAATCAGAATAAAGAAATACCTATTTTTAAAGGTACACTTAAACAATTAGATGAATTATAAAAATACTAAATAATTTTTAGAAAGGATAAACAATGAATAAACAAAATACATATAAAAAACTTAAAAAAGAATTTGAGGCGGCACTAACCGAATCCAGGATTTGGAATGAAGGAGCGATGTTGTTAAATGACGTGGCAATATTTGACATATTAGAAAATGTATTTGAGGAGAAAAAATGAAAGAAGCATTGTGTGACACTTGTTACGAATCAAAAGCAAGTATATCGGAAGGAACAGAGTTGTTTTGTTCAACTTGCTATGTTAAAAAACTAAAAGATGAAGGAGATTACGATGAAAATGACTTTTGGTACTAAATCAGATGAGATGAATGATATGGACTTAATACTATGTGAATATCAAACTAAATTTTACGAATTGCTAAAAATATGTTTAGATATAGATCATAACTCTAATCCATCATACATCAAATCACAGATAGATCAATTTAAAGAAAAATGGTATATTGATGAATTATAAAATTGATAAATATTTTACTTTTATACTTATAATTATTATTATAATTTTGATAACTAATTTAAGTATGTTAGTATTGATTTACGATATAATGGACAAGATATATTTCATATTTAGAACTATAAAATAAGAAAGGATAAATAATGACAATCAGAAAGCATATATTGAATTACCTCTACCAGGTTAAAGAAAGTATTGGAGAAAAGACCTTTAGAACGTCTGACATACAAGACTTGAGCTTTGAAGGTTTACAGAGGTTTGGAAAAAGACTAGGTAGCAGTAGTAGCTATGAACGTGAGTTTCGTAGTATGCGACAAGATAGTATAATTAAAGTTAAAGAAGCTGCAAGGTTGCCTCGCCAAAGACAAGCATCTTGGATATTAACAGACATAATATAGAAAGGAATAAAATGGATAAAAAATATTTACTGCAAGTTGATTCTGACTTATGGACTAAACTAAAAGTTAAAACTGCAAAAGATAATATTACTATCAAACAAAAATTGATAGATTTGATAAAAAACTATGCAAGTTAGAATTATAAATTAGGATATTATTTTGAAAAGAAAAAAGAGCCTAATGAAAGGCTCTTATTCTTCGATAAACAATGAAAGGAATTAACATTAAAACTACCATACAAATATAGATGTATTTGTAGGTTACTTACAACTGAAAGGATAAAATGAACAAAATAAAGGAACTACAAAAGAAATATAACTTATCAAAAGATGATTTTTGGAATCTTACTGGAAACATTTGGATTATAAAACACGATGCAGTAGAACGTATTGCAAAGATAGAAAATGTTATATTTGAGAATCCTACAATTATAAATAGCGATAGAGATTATTGTCATCTTTTTGGTACTGCCTCGATTATAAAAGAGGGTAGAAAAATTAAAGATGATTGGAGTTTTGGAGAAGCTGATCTTAAACTAAACTGTAAGAATAAGTATGTTTTTGCTATGGCTATGAAGCGATTAAGAGATCGGCTAACATTGTCTTTGATAGATGCCTACGAGTATGGAATTTACTCTGATACTGAAGCTGATGATTTTAAGAAGAAATCTGTCGCCTCAAAACCAACACAATCATTACCATTAAATAAATCAGGTAATAGTTGGTCAAAAAAAGAAGTACAAGGTAAAGTAGAAGAATTAATTTAACAAAAGAAAGGAAAGTAAATGGAATACGATAACAATAATAAAGTAGGATTTGGAAAGTTAGAGAAAAATCCTGATAAAACACCTGAAGATACCAAGAATAAGCCTGATTTAAAAGGTTGGGTTAATATGCAAGAAAAGTTTTACAATGCAGCAGCTTGGTTTAAAAAAGACGATAATGGGAAACCATGTTATCAATTAACAATAGAAAGGCAACAAAAAAAGAAAGAACCAAATAATAATGATGGAATGCCATTCTAATGGCTAAAAGGTTCACAGATACTCAAAAATGGAATAAGTCTTGGTTCATGGACTTAGAACCTAAAGATAAGCTTTTGTGGATATATATGACCGATTCTTGCGATCATGCAGGTATTTGGGAAGTAAATTGGAAGCTGACCTCGTTTATGGTTGGCTTCCAAGTTACAAAACTACCAAAAAGTTTTGATAAGCAAATTATAAAATTGTCTGATAAAAAATACTGGTTAAAAGATTTTTGTGAATTTCAATATGGAATTTTAAATCCTAATGTTAATGCACATAAGTCTGTTATAGGTATTTTGACTAAAAATAATATTATAAATTCAACCCTTAAACAACCCTTAAACAACCCTTCTTTAGGGGTTAAAGATAAAGATAAGGATCAAGTTAAAGTTAAAAAGGATGTTAGATTTGTAAGTCCAAGTTTAGATGAAATTATAAATTACTTTAAAAAAATGAAATATCCTGACTTTAAAAACCAAGCAGAAAAGTTTTATTACTTTTACGAGTCTAAAGGTTGGATGGTAGGTAAAAACAAAATGAAGAATTGGCATATGGCGGCAGGAAACTGGAATAAAAATAATATGGAAAATAATAAAAATAATATTGTAGATTTGAGTGATGAGAAAATGCAGAAAGAAAGACGTCAATTTCGTAAACAACAGCAAAAATATGAAGAACGATCTGCATCTCCAGAAGAAATTAGAGAAATTATGTCCAAAGTTTCCAAACGGATGGTGGGTAAATGACTATTTTCAAGACTTATATCCATCAAGGCACGACACACATCGAAAGCATGAACGCCAACAAGAGCCTTCAGTTGATAAAAAGCTTAGATACTGTACAAAATGTAAAAAAGTATGGGAAATATTACCTATGTTCATGAATTTAAACAAGGAATTGATGTATTACGATATTACATCATTAGGAAAAACAAAAAAAATATGTAAAAAATGCAAGGAAAACAATGAGTGAATTAATATTATGGAATAAAATGAAAAACGCAGTAATAGAGTGTCATTCTGTAGATGAGATAAAACAACTGCGAGATAAAGCTGAGGCTTATAGGTATGCCTTAAAACAAGCTAAAGAGTCGCCAGAAGTTATAAGAAAGGCAGAAGAAATTAAACTTCGTGCCGAAAGAAGAGCAGGAGAACTGTTAAAAGAAACGCCTAAAGCAAAAGGTGGGAATCCTAACCCCTCACAGCCTGTTAGGGGTTGTGAAACACTTAGTGATATGGGTATTACTTATAATCAATCGTCAAAGTGGCAAAAAATAGCAAACATACCTGAAGAAAAGTTTGAAAATTATTTAGAGGTTGAAAAAGAGCTATCTACTAGTGGAGCAATTAGAGTAGCAAGGCAGATAGAAAGGCAAGAAAAAATAGAAGAAATTAAAAAATCTAATCCTCAAAAGGTTGAAGGTATTTATCAAGTTATATATGCTGATCCACCATGGAAATATAATGATCAACAAAATACAGAAAAATTAGGTGGTGCAGAAAAACATTATCCTACGATGTCAATAGATGAACTTTGTGAATTAGATATAGGTGAAATAGCAGATAAAAATTCTATTTTATTTTTATGGACTACATCACCACTTCTTGAAGATACCTTTTTAGTCATTAATGCTTGGGGATTTAATTACAAATCTTCATTTGTATGGGATAAAGTAAAACATAATATGGGGCATTACAACTCAGTAAGACATGAATTTTTATTAATTTGTACTAGAGGAAGCTATACGCCTCAAAATATTAAACTTTTTGATAGTGTACAAAGTATTGAAAAAACAAATAAACATAGTGAAAAACCTGAAGAATTTAGAGAAATAATAAATACCTTATATCCTTATAGTAATAAAATTGAACTTTTTGGAAGAAAAAAAGTAGATGATTGGGATGTTTGGGGTAATCAAGTATGACATTATATTATGAAAAAATGATGGAAAAAGGAGATAAATATGCTACATTTATCCAAGAATTATATCAATCTAAAGGTATAAATATGTTTTTTTACCAAACTAAAACATTTCAATTTGAAGTTGGAGAAAATAATTTAAACATTGAAATTAAATTAGATTGTAATTATAAAAAAACAGGAAATTTATATATTGAAACTCATGAAAAAACAAATGAAAATATTAAGAATTGGACTAAAAGTGGCATATATAGAAAAGATAAATCTGAAGAATATTTAATTGGAGATTATGATAATTATTGGAAATTTCCAATCCGTACTTTAAAAACTCTACATAAAAAAAATAAATATAAAAATACAGAAACAAAAACAAGTAAAGGTTATCTTTTGCCTATTAATGTTGCAGATAATATTGCAGTTAAATGGAGTAAAAAAGATGATCTATTATTTAGGCAAACTTGATAGCAAATGCGATATGTGTAGTAAATATGGAACACATATGTATAAAGATGATAAAAGTTTAATGAAGGCTATGTTTAAAGAGGTAGAATGGGAAGAGCAAATAATTTGTGAGAGTTGTGCTAAGAGAGAAAGTGGTAAGAAACTCTGGGAGAGAACGAAAAGAAAATGAGTCAGGTTTGAATGTGGCTTGGCTCATTTTCGAAATTTACTGGCTGGAAGTTGCAGGATAAAAACTCCAAACATAACAAAGCGGACTGTTCGTCAGTCGTTGGTAACTACTTGATAGTGCGGAAGTGTATAGAACTATATTGAGGAGTCAAATCCATATGTATATGTTGCCTTCCGCATCAGTCCGTACAAAGTAGAGGAAATAATGAAAGAAAAAAACCATGTCGTAATAGAAACATACGAAAAGATGATAAAGCATTATGAGAAGAATCTAGGCAAGATAACTGACTATAATGTAGAAATTACAAGAGATATGATAGACATTTTAAAAACAAGGCTTTTACACCTAAGAGTTAGGAGAATACCATGTTCACTCTAAGTATAATAAAAAAGTTCCTTATATGGGCAAATTTAGGCTTATATCACAAAAGTAAACCACTACATCAACTAGAAGTACAAAATGATTCGCCACATTATAAAATAAATAATTTAAGTGATGGTGAATTGAATGATGTAATAATGAAGTTTAACAAAACATTAGGAGAATCAAATGCCGAACAAATCCAAAGAGAAGGGTAATAGATTTGAAAGACAGCTAGTTATGTTGTTTGAGTCATTTAAATTTAAAGCTGTCCGAGCTTGGGGAAGTAATGGTAAGTCATTAGGACTACCTGAAGAAGTAGATTTGCTTGTTGAAGGTCAAACTAAAGTCCAGGCAAAATGCAGAAAGCAAATACCAAAATTTTTAGGTATGACAGATAATGTAGATATGGTAGCTTTTAAAGAGGATCGTGGAGAAACATATTTAATGATGAGAGCGGTTGATTATTTAAAAGAAAAAAAAGAATTGCACGATAAGATATACGAATTAAGCAAATGAAGTTATTAGACTTGTTTAGTGGTATTGGTGGCTTTCATCTAGGTCTTGAACAGTCAGGCTTTGAGTTTGACTGGATAGGATATAGTGAGATAGATAAATATGCCTCCAAGCAATATAAAAGGAGATTTCCAAATGCAAAAGAACTCGGAGATATTACAACTATTCAACCAAAAGACTTGCCAAATGACATTACAATCCTTTGTGGAGGATTTCCATGCCAAGCGTTTTCGATTGCTGGAAAAAGGCAAGGATTCAATGACACAAGAGGAACATTATTTTTTGAAATTGCACGGATTTTGCGATATTTCAAAGAAACTGGCAAACCAATCTCATACTTTATACTCGAAAATGTTAAAGGCTTACTTAACCACGACAATGGACAAACATTTGCTACAATATACAAAGTTCTTACCGAAATTGGTTATACCATTGAATGCCAACTACTTAATACTAAGTGGTTTTTACCTCAAAATAGAGAGCGAATATACATTGTCGGATATATTGGAGAAGGAAGTAGATCAAAAATATTTCCTATCAGAGAAAGCGATAGAGTATTTGAACAGAGCAGAAAAAAGAAGAGGCAAAGGAGTAGCGAATATTGTTCAACAATAACATCAAATTTACATAAAGGTGTTCATGCTATGGGTGAAACTTATGTAAAGGTTGCTGACTTCAGAAATGATGAAGGTTTAAGGATAAGAAAAGATGGTAATAGTCCTTGTTTGTCTACTCGTAAGCACTCTAAAACTGATATATCTACTATGCCTCCACTTATAATAGATAAAAAAGGCGAAAAGAAAATTAAAAATAAATATAATTTTGGTCAAAAAGCATTAAATGAAACTTTAGAAAAATCTAATTTAAATAATAATGATGTAAAGGCGTTAGACTTATATAATAAAAAAGCAAAAGACATTTGTCCTACATTGACTGAGCCACATCACAATTCTTTAAGATTGTACGACAAATCTACTATTAGGCGTTTAACACCTATAGAATGTGAGCGATTGCAAGGCTTTCCTGATGGATGGACAGACGGTCAATCAGACACTCAAAGATATAAACAATTAGGCAACGCAGTAAGTGTACCTGTTGTAAAAGTAATAGGCGAAAAAATATGGCGATTGACACAAAAGAATATTTAAAGTATATTAAATCACAACATTGTCTAATATGTGGCGGCACACCTGTTGATCCTGATCACCTAGAAGCTATAGGTATGGGTAATAATAGAAACAAACAAACACCTAAAGATTTCAGTTGTATACCTCTATGTAGAGAACATCACCAGGATAGGCATGGTATGGGCATTAAACGATTTAACGAGCATTACCGAATAGATGTATGGAAAGAAGCATTTAAGCTGCTTAGGAGATATTTTATTGATTGAGATTAGAGTATTTGGCAAGGTTAAGAATGGTAAGCTTACCTTGAATAATAAAGACGACTTTCAAAACGACTTATACAAGTTACATGGAGATGTTGTCTTAACTGTAAAAGAACTACCAAAGAAAAAGACTAACAAACAAAATAACTACTATAGAGGCGTAATAGTAAGACTATTAGCACAACATCTAGGTTATTCTGATAATAAGATGCACGAGGTATTGAAGTTTAAGTTTGATGTGCAGTCTACTAGTAAATTATCACAAGATGAGTTTCAGGACTATCTTGATAGAATCATTAGATGGTCGGCTCAGTTCTTAGATTTTCCTCTACCTGATCCTACCAGACTTCAAGAATTTTAAGACTTACATTATAAGTATTGTGAGCTACCTGCTTGAACGATATTGAGTCTTGATCTAATACACATATAGCAAAACCATCAGGAGTAAAGTCAGTTTTATCTGGTTGAAATATAAACCTTAAACTACCACCTAAAGTTTTTTGCATAAATTGAGTAAAGAAACTTGTGTCTTGCGTAAAGGCAAAATCAAATCCATTTTCAGTTGAACCACTTGCAAATTGATCGTATGTATGTGATAAAACATTTAAATCTGACAATATATCGTTATCTAATGTTTCAATATCAGCCATCAAATCTGATGATGCTATGTAGGAAAATTTTAAATCCCATCTTCTTCTACCTGCTCTTCTTTTTTGTACTTTTCTTGGTGTATTTAAGTAAGTACCCCATGCCTCAGAATCTCCCCAAGTGGGTGGTTGAGTATAGTTATAATTTGTTAAAAGCGCACCACCCTTTGTAAACTGCTTAGTTGATCCACCATACTCTCTAGTAAGAGTTAAGTCTAAATCAGGTGAATGAGGCATATCATAATAATATCCTGCAGTTAATGCACCCAATTTTAATTGATTGGTTGGATCAAATCTAAAATTAAAAAAAGTAGATATTGGTATTGCACTAATCTCATCATCGGATGACTTTAAGTCTACAAATGAAAAACCATTAAGATTAACAGTATTGGCATTCATATTTATTTTTAATTTATTTTCCATGTTTTGTAAAACAGAATAATTAGCTTGATTACTCTCTGTATATCCTAAATGTATAGTTCCACCTTGTATTATTCCTGTATCTACTTCTTTTAAATTGTGATTTAATATTCCATAATAGTCAAAAGCATAGTCAGTCGTTTTAAAATTAGTTACAGTACCAATATTTAATTCTTTAAAAGCTGCTAAGTCTGTCAAATATTCTTCTTTTATTACATTAGTTTTTGTAGGATTCAAGTAAAATAAATTAGTTATTTGATCTAAATTTTCATAACTACCAGTTGTTACAAATATATCTCCATCTGATAATATGCCTGTTGTCAAAGCATATTGAAAATAATCTACATAAAATCTTGGCGTACCTACGTTTTGATATTTACCCATTAATAACCTCCACTACTTCTAGTTGTCTGTGGCGACACATTTCTTGCTACACTTTCTCTCTTAACTACTTTTGTACCTTTTTCTACCTTAGGTATGTTATTTTTTTGTATGTAAACCTTTGCTCCATATCTATACCCACCTGAATAATTTTCCCACTCCGATCCTGCATCGTAAGTGCTATTAGTTTTAGACCAAAATCCTAAATTATTATTTGATGGAAAAATATTTACTTTTTCACCTTGATCTGTAGAAGCTATACATTGTGTTATTCTAAAAGCACCGTTATAAGTAAATAGCATTTCAGGTAAAACTGATAATTCTAAACTGTATATTAATATTTTACCATCTGCCAATATTACGTTAAAGTTATCAGGAAGTTTACTTACTACATTTATTTTACCCATAAAGTGTATTTGAAGTCCAACAACTTCTGTATTTTCTTCTAAAACTACCTCGCCATTTCCATATAACAAATTCATATTTATCCTAATATTAAAGCAACTAAAGTAACTATATCCAATATATCTATATTGCCATCTTGATTTATGTCTGCTTGAAAAAACTCTTCATCTGTAGGTTGCTTTGCTCCTAAAACAAAACTAATTACATTAACTATATCTACTACATCTACATTTCCATCGCCATTCACATCGCCTGTTGGTAATACAACATTAGATTCCTCTTGTTGAGCTTCTGGCTCTTCAACCGTTCTTAAAGTATTTATGTCAAGGTTGTGTAGTTGTATAAGTTTTATATCTACCTTTTCTAAATTCTTGTTAGTTTCATATACCATAAAATATGGATATATTTCTTGTCCATTTCTAGTAATTGATGTTTGTGTATAGCTTTCACCAAATATCTTTGTGTCTTGTATTTCCTTGTCTAAAGCAACGACATCACCAACTTCTAACTTAATATACTTAATAGGCAACGTAAGACTTATTAAATTCTTTTGATTCATATTCCAAGTAAGCAACCAATTACGCAACTGTTCTGCTGTATATCTATCTCTAATATAATCGCTTTCAAAGTTTAAAGTAGAGTCTGAGTCGTCAGTTGCTAAACCGTAATACTGATATATATTAGTATTTACATAGTCTGTCGCTAGAATATCATCCGTAGAAAATAAATGGTTACCTTTAGCATAGTCAATGTTAAACAACACCTTTACCTTAGTTTTTACATCTTCTAATTTTGTTCTGTCATATTTATAGTTAATAATATCTGATTCTTGTATTACTAAGTCTATATCATCGTCTGAGTAAGTATCTTTGACTACATTCCAACCAAAAGTTCCGTCAGCTCTAAATCTAGGAAAAGATTTAGTTGATCTTGAAAAATCTTCTATTAATTTTTTGGAACTTATTAGTTTGCTCTGCGTAAAAGCAAAATTCCATCCACTATGTATCTGTTCTATATCGTTAAACTCATCTTCATTAAATTCTCCATCATACTTACACTCTTCTTGCAAAATATGTTGTACTATTTCTCCTGCTTTTTCAATAGGTATTATATCAAATGTAGCAAATTCATAATAACCACTATATTCTGATTGTAAAGTATATTCTTGTCCATCTGATAATACAACTTTAACATCACCATTTGGTATTGTAGGTTCACTTCCTTCCTCCTGCTCATTAGAATAACTTGTAACAATTCCATCACATCTAAATTGTAATGATATTTCATTACTATTTATTGTTCTAACTATTTGCCAGTCAGTAATATCTATTGTTACTCCACCAAACGGATTGTTAGGATCAGTTGAAACTTGCTCTTCTACTATTATTTGCGTAGGATAGACTTGTAAATTATCTCTTAATATGTTATATATTGTATTTGCATCTATAACTACAAAAGGATTATTATCAAACAAATACTTTAAGAGTTGTCCTGTCGCTTTTTCTTCTATTTCATTTGTAGACTGTCCAATATCAGGAACTAATTGTAAATTATATATACCTAAATTACCTGTAGGTCTACCCCATACGTTTGCATAAAAATTTTTTTGCAGTAAGTTATCTAAAGTTCCCATCGCCCACATAGATGACTCAAATATTCTAATTCTGACAGGTATATCAATATTAGGATGTCGATTTACTTCAATATTATTAGTATTTATGTATGGAGACAATCCTACCTTTGAAATTTTTGGCAATCCTAAACAATAAAAGTTAGATTCATTTGGCACTAAAACAGGTGAAATTCTGCCTAAAACACTATCACTATCGTAGCTATTATATTCTTCTTCGCTTGTTGCAAAAATATTCAATCGACCTTCGGTTTGGCTTCCTTCATTTGGTGCTTTTATTATATCAATATCAGAGTCATCTGCTTGTTCAAAAAACAATCTTGTTTTATCATGATGTATTAAGGTACTTTTTTTTGGTGTAAGTAAAGTATTATTACCTAAAAATATTTGATTACTTGATTTTATTCTACCACCAAAATTATTTTCTTGCGAAAAAACTCCTATCATTGGAAATTGAACGGGTGTATTGAAAAAATTTGGATTACCATCATCGTCAATATTATCATCAGGTATAGGAAGTGAATGTAAATTTAAATTTTGTATTTTTGCTATATATCTTGACCAAGTAGAATCATCATCTATATCTACAGTAACACCAGATGGTAAAGAATCAAAATGAAATTTTAAGTAAGCAAAACTATAATGTAAATAAACCCAAGCTCCTGATTGATATTCTTGCATTTTATAGTTACCTTCTATTTCAACACAACTATTTGGATTTCCATCATTTATTCTATTAAAATTTAAATTGGAATCCTGATCTAGCGTACCATGCGGTGTACCATCTTGTTGTACTATGCCACTTTTAAAAGTAAAATTACTATCAGTTCCGTAAGTTTGAACAACTCTTTCTATTTTATTTTCTTTTCTTTCTACTAAAACTCTACCTCTATTAGCAGCAGTATCATTAAGTGCTAATTCTTCTATAGTAGCATCATCATCAGCTTCTTCATTAAATAAATTTAAAAAACAAAAACCATTATTGGTTGCCAAAGTTGAATAGTTTAAATCTCCTACAGCTAAGCCAGACTCAAAATCTATTTTATTAGTAGGATAAATACCAACATAGTCATCGTCTACCTCAGCATACAAAGAAGTAACACCAATTTTATTATTTCCAACTTCTAAATTTTCAGGTATTAATTTTGCCAATTCCTTTCTGTCAGCAAAAACTTCTCTTACAAAATCATAATCGTCTAAATCACCATCATTATCTATATCATATTCTCCTGTCGTACCGAATGAAGTTATACAAGGCGATCTATCAACTTTGCCTATTACCATAGGAAAAGGTTTATTTTTAAATTTAGACTTAAAATCTGTTTCGTTTGTTATACTCTCTGGTATATCTTTATGTACTTTTTGTTCTGAAGCATCTTCTACACTTAAAGTAAGAGTTGTGTCAGTTTGAGATATTCTTCTGACTGTACCTTTATAAACTAACATAGCTCTTGCAAGATCAGTTATGTTTTGTGTTTTAAAATAAATTTCAACATCGCCATTAATTATATTTGTATAACTATCACTTAAACGTCTACCAAGATATTTAGCATTGGAAAGTGTAATGGTAACAGATGATGTTTTATATTTACGAGTTTCAACATCTACTGACTCTTTTATAGAAGATACGTTTAAAAGTAGTGGATCAAAACTAAATTCTTCTAAATTAAAATTATAAGTAGAAAAGTAATTCACTATGTCGTTGTTTGTAATTACTACTAAAGGTACTACATTGTAAGCATTGCCACCTGTAGCTAAGTTAAATTTTACATTATCTATCATGACATTCCAAAGTTAGAGCCTTTGCGTACTGCTTCTTTTATTCTCTCTGCAAGTTCTCCTTCTACAAAATCCTGCGACATCACGTTGCCTGATATATTAACAGTAACACCTGCCGAGCCAGTTTGATTTATCCTATTCATAGTTTCTATGCCTACTGCATCTACTGCATTTCTACTCATAACAAACTCACCTTGCTCTGCTTCGATTATAGTGCCACCTTGAGAATGTCTGCGACCACCTATCATACCACCATGCTCAAATTTGCCAATACTTTTTTCAATTTGTATTACATTGGCTAGACCTAAAGCATATGATGTCGCGGCTTGAATATAACTCATTGGTGGAACTCCTGTAGCTAATGCTCTGTTTGCGGCGGCATAAGCATCTATACCTGCTTGTACTTGCATTAACCTGGCAGTTGCTTTTGCCGAACCACTAGAGGCTTGATTTAACTTTGCCAAAGCTCCTACAGATGCTGATACAGTTTTTAACTTTGCTTGATGAGCTTGATTATCTACTTCTTTTGTTTTGTTTAATTGTTCTTCTAACATTTTTAATACAGCAACTCTTTTTTCATCACTATCTATTAGATCGGCATTTGTATTTACAAATTCTATCATACCTTCTATATCGCTAATACGACCTTCTCTAGTCTTTAAAAATAATTGATTTAGTTGCTCATTAACTGATATATGATTTTCAATAGTGCTGTCAGAATCGCCTAATATAGATATAAACTTATCTATTTCTTCAATAGATAATTTACTTGCATTAATTTGTTTAAATATTGCAGAACCATAACCGTCTACACCATCTCTTGCTTCTTTGTAAGAAGTAATTAAATCTGTATAATTTTTGATTTGTTTATCAGTTTCGTCTGCATTTTCTCCTCCAAACTGTATTGTTTTATCTAATTTATTCTGATATATTTCTATCATTTCATTAGCATCTTTAATTGCTTTAGTAGCCTTTTTATATTCTTCTGTATCTTTAGCTCGAACTATAGATGCGTTTTGAGAACCTTTTTCAACATTTAATTGAGATGTTGTCAATTTCTTTAAACTTTCTATATATGTTGCAGTTTTACCTGATATGTTGTCAGTAACATCATTAGCATCTTCAAAAGCATCTACTAATTTTAAAACTCCTGTTGCCAATGTTGTTACCGCTACAGTTGTTGCTATGTAAGGATTTTTCATTAAAGTAATGCCAAAAGTTTTAGTTAAGAAAGTTGCAACTTTAATTTTATTATTATATAAAATTACAGCAGGTATTAAAGATACTGTAAAAGCAGATGCGAAAATTCTAACATTTTGTGGTGTAATAGTTTCATTAAAACTACTCATCAAGTCTAATGTAGGCTCTAAAAAAATATTAGCAAAATCACCTAAAGCCATAGCTGCATTTTGACTTGTAGCTGCAAATCTATCAAAAGTTTCGGTTGTAGATGCCTGTTCATCGCCTAACAACTCTACTTTCTTTCTAGCGGCATCCATTACTGCATTTTGAAATGCTTGTTTCTTTTCATTATCTGTCAAAGCAGAAACTGATTTATTTAAAGACATAGCATATTCTTTTTGAGCGTCATCAACTTTTACAATAATACCAATATTATCAAGCATTAACCTTGACTGCCTACCAACACCAGTAATTAAAGACTCAACAGAACTTGCTGTATCTCTACCAAGAGCCTTACCAAGTCTTTGTGCCATATCAAACATTTCAGCCATTTCATCTGTGTTTTTACTAACACCAAGTATCATAGCGTTGTTTGCTTGTTGTAATAACCTGAAGTCTGATACAGTACCGTTAGTTGCTTGTCGTAGCTTATTTAAAGATTCTGATGACTTTTCTGTAGGATCAATTAAAGAATTAAAACTTTGCCTCATTAAATTAACTGCGGCAGCCTGTCTACCAAAGTCAATTACCTGTCTTATACCTAAAGCCATAGCAAAGTTAAACAATAACATTTTCGATCTTAAAGTAGCAAAACTTAAACCTAAATCTTTATTTGTATTAGTTAATCTTTTATTTCTAGTGTCTAATACTCCTGCATTTTTAGTGGTTTTACTAAGCTCATGTTTTAATTGTCTATTTTCACCTGTAAGCCTTTTGGTAGCGGCATCTAACTTGTTAATAGAATTAATTAACGATTTGTCGCCTATTGGCTTAAACTTAATTGTTATGCTTTGTTCTGGCATCCTCTATCTTATCCTTGTTCAATTTTGCTAATGCACTTTTAATTATAAATGATTTTTCTATCCATTTAAAAGGTTGTTCACCATAGCTACCTGGATATGGCTGAGTATTAAAATCTTGGCAATAGATGTATCTTTGTATATCTTTTTGATTCTCTGAAGAATGAAATAAGTTTTTGCAAGTAAAAAAGGGTAGCTGAGCATTAACAGACTTACCAACATCAAAGCTCTTACCCTCACTATTAAACTTTTTCACCTCCTCTACTAATAAATCTACTACTGTCCATACATCATCCATACACTCAAACTGTCGTGGCTTTGCACCACTAATAGGTGGCGTAGCTATGTAAGGAAATTGATGGTACTGACAACCCTCGCACCAACTTTCATTAAGAATATTGAGAGTTAGCTTGAGGGATTCTCTTCCCCCAACAACATATTTCCTTGTATAGCTTTGAATATTTCAACTCTATCATCAAAAGACATAGCCATTAATGTCTTATCAGATGTGTCGCCATCTATACCTGTTCTTAGATATTTGGTGAGAGTAGAGTGCATCATTTTGACTTCCTTTATCTCACCATTATCCATCACATATTGTGTATTATCTAGTAAGTAATCTCTATCATCTAAAGTCAATTCTTTTAACTTTATCTTATTACCATTTTTAAGTTTGATTTCTTTCATTATTATCCTTTATTATGATGTTATATCAAAAGTTACTAAAGCATCAGTACCATCATCAACAGCTTTTATTGAACAATCTAACATCATTATATCGCCTTCATTGTATGCCACATTAGTAAATACTCCATTTTGCACATCTATACCATAAGCATTGTTATTTACTACTACAAACATATTACCATCTTGTGCTGCAGTTTGTGTATCAAAACTATTTACAAATGATTTTGTGCTTCCATCGTATTTTATTGTCGTATCAACTGTTACTGCGCATTCTGCACCTCTTGATACAGCCTCATAACCTGTAGAGGTAAATCCAGTAAATATAGCAGGATGATCAACTGTCAAAGTAAATGACTGCATTATAATGCTAGTATTAAATACCTTCATTCCACTAGCTGTAGCTAATGTCATGTCAGTAGTATTAGCATATATATTATTACCTGCAGCTGTAGATGACTCATTCAGATCTGGCTTTACACCTGACTGTAAGGTTGCTGAGAATTTATATCTTCCACCTTCCGTTCCTGTATCGGCTGATACTGAAAAATTAGTTACTACACATCCAGGAATTTCTAGCGACCTTTGATTTGTGTGATCTGATGACTTTATAACAACAGTTAATGATGACGCTGCATTTGTTACTGCAGAGCCATAAAGTTGCGATGTTCCTGTATGATTTGTAGCTACTGATATATCACCTGAAACATCATTACATATATTTTGAGCTAACAAATTATGTCCTGTGTCATTATGTAAAGTTCCTGATATTGATAATTCAGTTACTCTAATTGTATTGTCTTGAAAAAAATCTTCATCCTTAAAAGTTCTTCCGACTCCACTTCTAACATCCAATACTTGATTCACATTTAAACTTGGAAATCCAACTGAATCCACGTCTAATTGGTGCATATTACTAGCATGAATACCTGACGATCCTGCATTGGTTGCATCTGAAGCTATGAAAACTTGAAACTCTTTTGGCGAAAATGCGTGTGCTACTGCCATTATTTAGCCTCCTTTTTATTAGTAGTTAAATCTACTAAATGATTAATTGAATCAGGTACTTCTTTCATCTCTATCTCTTTACCTGAATGTAATTTATTCCAATCTTCTAATGTTACGCCACATTCTTTCCAAATATTTGGCAACTTTTGATTGCTATCTTTTAATTTTACTTTCATAACTACTCCTAACTTATGTTTCCTAAATGCTGAGCTTTCCACTCCCACTCTACAACATATGCCTCTTCATCTTCATCAGCGTTTAAAGTTGTAGTTTCAAATCTGCAATTAAATAGATTACTTGAATCTGTAAGTGTCATAGCTATATTGTCATGTATTAATGCTTCAATTCTTGATGTCATTCTCATTACATGATCTAAAGCTGTTTCTCTCATATTCTTTTCAAAAAAGTAATATAAGACTTGTATAGTAAACTCTCTTGTTTCACTTGTTGTATTATATTCTAACAAATCACTACTTACAGGAACTAATCTTAAATATTGGTTACCTGTAGTTTTTTGCATACCTCTATATACAGGCATACTGCCGCCAAACTCAGTTCTTAAAATAGACTGAAGTTTATCTACTATATTCTTCCAATTATTTGTAAATGTTACTGGCATTATAATCTAGTCATCCTTGCTGATCTCATACTAGAAGCATTATCTACTTCTTCAAAATATCCTGACAACTCTATTTCCCATTTATCTCCTAGTGTTGCAGTATCTGCGGTGTCGCCACCAAAGCGTATTTCTAAACCTCCAGATAAAGACTGATATTGTCCATTTATCACCTCATCAGCAAAGTCTGCAGGTAAACCATTATTCATTCTTTCTGCGCCTAAATTTTCACTATCTTTACGCCATACAGAGTATTTAGCAGTACCTAATGCACCACCTGTAGTAATTTTTACTCCTACTCTATCATAAACGCCATAATATCTACCTCTAGTATCAACTATCTTTAAGCCACCACTTACAGAAACTTCTCTTATTATTCCTTTAGAGCTGTCTGCGGTTTTCATCCAAGACAACACATTATCACCACTATTTAATTTATCTATCTCAGCTTGTGCTTCCTCCATCATATTTGATGCCACTTCAGATGTAGGATCATGAGAACGTATAAGAAAAACTGTGGCAAGTAACGCAGTTGTTCTTACTATTATATAGTCATAGTTACCATCTTTATCTTTAAATTGTTCTCTAGGTAAAGTTTTATCTAATTTACTTTCTAAATATCTTGATGCGTTTT
>ERZ869936.675-NODE-675-length-29696-cov-4.618501_pt1 | contig 29696 bp, 28 predicted proteins | sample MGYA00520876_ERZ869936 | MGnify/ENA primary metagenome ERZ869936 (study PRJEB32218, sample SAMN09650985) | biofilter metagenome | isolation source: enrty point of leading RO module | place: Saudi Arabia: Thuwal, RO plant located on Red Sea | collected 2016-02-17 ... | reverse complement strand
GGCGGCGCGCCGTGCCCCGCCGGTCCGCTCCGCCTTTGCGCGGGCCGGCGCGTACGGAATGCACCCGTTGCGCACGGTGACGCGGCGCACGGGCGCCTTGAGCGCCGTGAACGCCTGTTCGGCGACCAGCGCGGCAATCTCGCTGGCGGCACTGCACGCGGTGCGCGCCTCGTCCACCACGACGAGGCGGCCGGTCTTCGCCACCGATTTCAGGATCGCGGCCTCGTCCAGCGGATACAGCGTGCGCGGGTCCACCACCTCGGTGTCGATGCCCTCGGCCGCGAGCGCGTCGGCCGCGCGCAGCGCGTGGCGCACCATGGCGCCGATGGCCACCACGGTCACGTCGCGCCCTGCGCGCTTGACGTCGGCGCTGCCGAGCGGCACGCAGTGGTCGCCATCAGGGATTTCTCCCGACTCCCCGCCGCGTCGCGTGGGCTGCAGGAACACCACCGGGTTGTCGTCGCGGATGGCGGCCTTCAGCAGCCCCTTCGCGTCGGCCGGCGTGCTCGGCACCACGACTTTCACCCCGCCGAGATTCATCAGCATCGGATACGGCACGTCCGAGTGCTGCGCGGCGGCCGAGCGACCTGCGCCGACCACCGCCATGTAGACCACCGGCAGCTTCACCTGGCCGCCGCTCATGTATCGCAGTTTCGCCGCCTGGTTGGCGATCGCATCGAAGCCGGTGTAGAGAAAATTGGAGAACATCATGTGGCAGACCACCCGGTAGCCGGCCGCGGCCGCACCGACCGCCATGCCGGTCATCGCGGTTTCCGCGATCGGCGTGTTGCGCACCCGCGTGCCGAAGCGCGTCGCCAGCCCGCGCGTATCGCCGAACAGGCTGATCTCGACATCCTCCCCGAACAGGATCACCCGCGAGTCGCGCTCCATCTCCTCGAACAGCGCCTCGTTGATCGCCTGGATCATCCGTTTCTTTGCCACGCACGCCTCCTACGCGAACATGTGCTCGAATGCGGCGGCCTCGGGCGGCAGGGGATCCTGCGCCGCCAGACGGTAGGCCTCCTCCACGGTGCGGTCGACGTCGGCGCGCGTCTGCGCGAGCCGGGCCGCGTCGTCGATGGCGGCGGCCAGCCGCTCGATCGGATCCCGCAACCGCCAGTGCTCGATCTCGGCCTCGTCCCGGTACTTGCCGCTCAGAAAGCTCTGCTCGGTCTCCACGTGCCCACGCCAGCGATAGGTTTGCGCCTCGATCAACGTGGGTCCCGCGCCGGCACGCGCCCGGTCGACGGCCTCGGCCGCCACGCGCCACACGGCAAGCACGTCATTGCCGTCCACCACCACGCCGGGTACCTCGAACGGATGCGCGCGCGCGGCAATGCTGCCCGCGGTCACGCTGCCGGTCGGAGAAAACTCCGAGAAGCCATTGTTCTCGCACACCAGGATCAGGGGCAGCTTCCAGATGGCGGCCACGTTGATCGCCTCCATCACCACGCCCTGGTTCGCGCCGCCGTCGCCGAAGAACACCGCCGCAAGGCGCCCGCGCCCATCCAGCTGCGCGGCCAGCGCGGCGCCGGTGGCAATGCCGATGCCACCGCCGACGATGCCGTTCGCCCCGAGTATGCCGCGCCGGAAATCCGCCACATGCATCGAGCCACCCTTGCCGCCGCACACCCCGGTCTGCCGCCCGAGAATTTCGGCGACCATCGCCCGCGGATCGCCGCCCTTGGCAAGGAAGTGGCCATGGCCTCGATGCGTGCTGGCGATCCAGTCCTCGTCGGAAAGGTGCGCGCACAGGCCGACGGCGACCGCTTCCTGGCCGATGTACAGATGCACTGGGCCCGGCAGCTCGCCCGACTTCACGACCTCGCCGAGGCGCTCCTCCATGCGACGGATGACCAGCATGCGCCGGAACATCTCGAGCATGGCATCCGGCTGCGGCAACCGTTGGGATTGCGAATTCATTGGCCTGCTCCCTGTGTTTTGACCCTGTCGTTGCGCTCGAGCCTGGCGGCGATCCGCTCGCGCAGGATGTTTTTCTGGACCTTGCCAGACGCGGTGCGCGGCAGGTCGTCGACCAGTTCCACGTGTTCGGGAAATTTCTGGCGCGCAAGCCCCGCCTTTTCCAGGAACGATGCGAGCGCCGGCACGTTTACGCTCTGACCGGGATTCGGAATTACGAAAGCACACACCGTTTCCCCCAGACGCGCATGCGGCATGGCGACCACCGCCACCTCCTTGATCGCAGGGTGCTGGTGCAGCACGTCCTCGATCTCCTTCGGGCTGAGATTCTCGCCGCCGCGAATGATGAGATCCTTCTTCCTGCCGCTGATCACGATGAAATCGCCGTTGACGCGCCGGCCCAGGTCACCGGTGTGAAAGAAGCCGTCGGCGTCGAAGGCCTCGACAGTGTGCGTCCAGTCGGTGTAGCCGAGCATCATCTCCGGCCCCCGGGTACAGATTTCGCCTTCTTCTCCATCCGCCACCTCCGCGCCGGTCGCCGGGTCGCAAATGCGAACCTCGTGCCCGACGATCTGCCCGTCGGTGTTGGCGCCGAGATCGCTCTGGCTTCGGTCGCGGATGCCCAGCGTCACGGTCGGCGCCTCCGTGCTGCCGTAGACGCGAAACGCGAGGCAGCCCGGCAGTGCGCGGTTGGCGCGCAGGATCACTTCCGGCGGCACGGGCGCCCCGCCGCTCATGAACAGCCGCATGCTCGGCAGGGCTATGCCTCTGCGCTCGACCTCCTCGGTCAACTCCTTGAGGAAGGGCGTGGCACCGACGCTGAAGCTGGCGCCGTTGCGCGCGATCAGGTCCACCGCGTCTGCGACGTTCCACCGCTCCATGAACACGGTCTTGATGCCGGCGGCAAATGCGATCTCCAGCGCGTAGAGATAGCCGGTGATGTGCGTTACCGGCGAGGGCATCAGCACCACGTCGTCCCTGCGGATGCCCCAGAAACCGATGACGCCCGCAATCTCGGACATGATCGTGTTGTGGCTGTGCAGCACGCCCTTGGGCTTGGCGGTGGTGCCGGACGTATACAGCACCAGCTTGACCGCATTGGGATCCGCCCGCACATCGGTGACTGGCGTGCCGCGACCCATCGCCTGCAGTAGCCCGAAATCCATGCAACCCTCGCCCTGCCCGCGGAGGATTACGACGTTCTGCAGATCGGGCAGGTCCGGGCGCAGCCGCGCCACCATCGCCGGATAATCGAAGTTGCGAAACTGCCCTGGAATGAACAGCAGCCTGGCGCGTGCATCCTTGACGATGAAGCCCACCTCGGCGTCGCGGTAGATCGGCACGATCGGATTCACCACCAGTCCGGCAAGACACGCGGCGATGTTGAGCGCCATGGTCTCCGACCAGTTGGGCAACTGATAGCTGATTACCTCGCCCGGGGAAAGCCCCAGCGCGTCGAAGGCGCCGGCCAGTTCGCAGGCCTGCTGCAGAATGCCGGCGAAGGTGACGGCACGATCGCCTTCGATCACCACGACGCCGTCCGGTTGCCGTTCGGCCTCGCGAATCGCGCAGTGCGCGACCGTGTCGTTTCGCCACGCACCGGTGCGCGAGAAGCGCTCGACCATCTCGTCGGTAAGTCGGGTGTTCCAGCCGCTGACGTCCGTGCGCATCGCGGGCGGGGGCGGCTACTGGCCGCCCAGGTAGGCGCGTACCAGCGCCTCGTTGTTGCGGAAATCGTCCCAGCCGCCCGGCGCGATCTCGTAGACAAGCTTGCCGAGCGACATGACGTAGGCGCGTTCAGAAGTCTGCGCGGCGATGGCCACGTTCTGTTCGACCAGGATGACGCTCATGCCGCCCGCACGCAGCCGTTCTATCACCTCGACGATATCCCTGACAACCTTTGGCGCGAGCCCGGTCGAGGGCTCGTCCATGATCAGCACCTCCGGCTGCAGCAGCAGGGCTCGTGCGATGGCGACCATCTGCTGCTCTCCGCCGCTCAACAGCTCGACGCGCGCATCGAGCCGCCCGGACATGAATGCAAACAGTTCCAGAATCCTTTCCAGGCTGAAGATCTGTTGGTCCGCGCCGCGGCGCATGCCGTGCGCCAGCGCCAGCATCAGGTTCTGGCGAACGGTGAGTTCGCCGAACAGGCGCCGGCCTTCCAGCACCACGGCAATGCCGCGCTGGGCGCGCTCGTGCGCGGGCAGGTGGTGGATCTCCCGGCCCTGCTGCACGATGCGGCCCGACGTTGCCGGGATCAGTCCGCAGATCGCCTGCACCAGCGTGGATTTGCCGGCCCCGTTCGCCCCGATGATGGCCACGCTCTCGTTTCGCCCGATGCGCAGCGACACCCCCTTGAGAATCGGGAGCCCGCCGTAGCCCGCTTCAAGATTCTCGATTTCGAGCATGGTCGTGTCCGCTCAGACCCCGAGGTATGCCTCGCGAACGCGGGCATCGGCGCGAACCTGCTCCAGCGACCCGCGCGAAACGATCTCGCCGAAGCACAGCACGTTGATCTCCGGCGCGACCGCAACGAGATCCATGTCGTGCGACACCAGCAGGATGCTCATTCCGTCACGATTCAGGCGTTCCAGCGCGGCCATCAGGCTTGCCACCTCCTGGGAGTTGAGCCCCGACGAAGGCTCGTCCAGGCACAGCAGAGACGGTCCGCTGACGGCGGCGCGCGCCAGCTCGAGCAGCCGCTGCTGTCCCGCCGGCAGCTTGCCCGCGAGCTGCTCGCGCACATCGGTCAGCCCGAAGCGTTCGCACGCCTCGTCGGCGGCACCCGCCATGGCGCGCACATCGCGCCGCGAGCCGGGAAGAGCGATCAGGTCGCGCAGCACGCCGCTCGAGCCCTGCTTGTAGCAGCCGGCCATCAGGTTCTCGCGTACGGTGAGATGCTGGAACACCTGCGGCGTCTGGAACGTGCGGACCAGCCCGGCACGGCTGCGCGCGGGTATCGGCTGTCGGGTGATGTCCGTTCCGCGGTAGACGATCGTCCCCGAGTCGGGCGGCAGAAAACCGGAGATGATGTTGAAGAGCGTGCTCTTGCCGGCACCGTTTGGGCCGATGAGCCCGACGATGGCGCCGGCAGGCACGCTGAAGCTCACGCCGCGCAGCACGTGCAGTCCCCGGAAGCTGTGGGATACGCCGCGCACTTCCAGGATTGGCGCCATGGTCAGCGTCGCCGACGGCGGCCCAGCCGCCGGACGAGATCGCGCAACGCGCCGCCGAAACCGCCGGGCAGGAAGATGACCACCAGGATCAGGCACGCCGCGAACAGCAGGGCATGGATGTCGCCGAGCCTGCTCAACGCGTGCGGCGTCACCGTGATGAACAACGCCCCGAGAATCGGCCCGGCAATGGTCTTCGCGCCCCCGAGCACGGCGATCAGCAGGAAGTTGATCGCGCGATCCACCCCGAAGCTGTCGACGCTGATGAACGATACGTAGTGCGCGAACAGGCTGCCCGCGACCGAACCGAGAACGGCGCTGAGCACGAACATTTTGACTTTTAGCGCATGCGTGTCGATGCCGAGCACCAGGGCGGCCGCGGGCGCATCGCGCATTGCGCGCATTGCAAAGCCGGTCCTGGAATTGAGCAGGTTGTAGTGCATCCAGACGACGAGCGCGACGATCGGCCACAAAAAGTAGTAGAAACGCACCGGCGAGTTGAGCTCGAAACCGGATAGCGCGATGGGCGGAATGCCACCGATGCCGAGCGTACCGCCGGTCAGCCAGTCCCACTCGAGAAACAGGACGTGGCCGATGATCGCGAGCGCGAGCGTAGCGAGCGCCAGAAAGTATCCGGACAGCCGCAGCACCGGCCAGCCGACCAGCACCGCAATCGCGGCGCTGAGGCCTGCGCCCAGTGCCACACCGGCCGTCGCCGGCCAGCCGAGCTGCAATGCGCAGTAGGCGGTGCTGTAGGCGCCGATGCCGTAGAAGACGCTCTGCGCCAGCGAGACGATGCCGCACTGCCCCAGCAGGAACGCCACGCCGAGCCCGGCGATGGTGTACAGGCCGGTGAAGACCAGCATGTCCACCACGGTCCGCGATATGAACCACGGCACGACAAGCCAGATGGCGACGAGCGCCACGACGATCGTCCATCGCTGGAAGGCCGCGGACACTGCCGGCGCGCTCAACGCGCTGTCACGCTGCGCCGGCATCAGCCGCCCTTGCGCCTGCCGTATCCGAGCATGCCGTGCGGCATCAGGATCATGATCACGATGAGAATCGCCATGGCGATCACGTCCTTGTAGCCGGAGGAAACCGTCAGCACGGCAAGGGACTCGATCAGGCCGATCGTGATGCCGCCGACAATCGCGCCGAAGGGGTTCGCCAGTCCGCCGAGAATCGCCGCCGCAAAGCCCTTGAGCGTGAGCAGAAGCCCCATTTCGTAGTGAACGGCGATCATGGGCGAGACGAGCACGCCGGCCAGACCGCCCACCAGACCGCCCAGCAGAAACGTCAGCGAATGCATCAACGGCACGTTGATGCCGACAGTGGCCGCGCCGGCCTCGTCGAGGGAGGCGGCGACGATCGACTGGCCGATGAGCGTGCGCGCGTAGAAAAGCTTCAGCAGCACCATGACCGCGCAGCTGATGACAATCAGCCAGATCGCGTGAACCCGCAGGGCCGCGTCGAAGAACACCACGCTGCCCTCTCCGCCGATACCCGCCAGGGCGATCGAATCGCGGCCGAAGAAGTAAAGCACCGCGGCCGAGATCGCGAAGGCAAGCCCGAGCGTGAGGAGCAGGTAGCTTTCCTCGCTCGCCCCGCGTCGGCGCGCCGGGCGCACGAAGACGCGCTCGATGACGAAGCCCAGCCCGGCGCCGACCAGCACCCCCAGCGGGAAGGCCACGAACATCGGCAGCCCCAGCCGTTCGAGCACCAGGAACGCGAACAACCCGCCGACCAGGCTGAACTCGCCCTGCATGGCGTTGATGATGCGGGTGCCGCGAAAGACGACCGCAATGCCCAGTCCGATCAACGCATAGACGAAGCCGTTGGTGAGGCCAACCAGCGACGACTGCAGCAGCAGGGTGCCGCTCATCGCACGCTCCCGCCGGCCGCTGCGGTGACGCGACCCACCGCAGCGGCTGCGCGGGCTCCGGCCGACGGCAGGCGCATGGGGAAGCTTTCCGCCGGCCCGCCTACTCGGACGCCACCCTGTCGATCAGATGCTCTTTCAGGAACGCGGCATGCTCGCGCGAAGCCATTTCAAGATGCCGGCGGGTGGAGTACAGGCTCATGTGGTTGACCTTCTCCAGCACGACCAGTTTCTTGTTGCCCGCGGTGATGGCGTTGTACATCTTGATCTCGAGGTCCCACTGCGTGATGTTGTCCTGCTCGGCGACCACCACGAGCGTAGGCGTGTTCAGAATGCGGTCGGCGTACGGAAAGACGTTGTACTGAAGCAGCAGCTCTACCGACTCGACGGTGTTGCGATGCTCGTGCCGCGGCGCCTCCGCCTGCTTGATCTTCATGAAGATATCGTACACATGAGGGAAGGGCCAGCTCGACAGCGTGTTGTCGGGGTCCTGCGCGGACATCGGCATCATCGCGCTCGGCTCGCCGGCCGACCGGCGCACGCGGTCCTCCATCACCAGCTTGAGCAGCTTCTCGAACTTGCGCTCGCCGTGGCAGCGCTTCATGGTCTCCCAGCCCTCCACCACCGGCACCGTGGACACGATGCACTTCACCCGCGGATCGGTGGCGCCGACGATGATGACGTGGCCGCCGGCGTATGAAATGCCCCAGATTCCGACCCGGTTCGGGTCCACTTCCGGCTGCGTCATGACGAAGCTGATCGCGTTTTTGTAGTCCTCGACCTGCCCCCAGGGATCGATGTGCTGGCGCGGCTCGCCTTCGCTCTCGCCGAGCCCCCGGTAGTCGAACATCAGCACGGCGATACCTGCCTTGACGATCGCCTCGGCATAGTGCGGCAGCACGATTTCCTTCACGTAGCACCAGCCTCCGCCCATTATTGCGACCGGGAACGGGCCCTTTCCGCTGTCGGGGGTAACCAGCACACCACGAACCTTCGAGCCCTTGCTGTTGAACTCGACATTGCGCTTCATTGTTATCCTCCTGTGGATTCTTCTGTTGGCGTGTTTTTGCGCGTGCTGCCGTTTTACTTCGTGGCGAACTGCAACCGCGTGAATTTGCCGTTCACCAGTTTCGAATAGACGTAGCTCGAAAGGTCGATTCCGGTCATGTCGGGGGCCGCGAAGTTGTAGCTCGCCAGCACGCCCCGGTAGGGTTCGCGCATCGCGGCCGCGAGGGCGGCCGGGGAGGCGTCCGGCCCGGCTTTCTCCAGGGCGCGCGCCACGATGTGCACCGCGTCCCATCCCGCCGCCTCGTAATTCTTGGGCGGCGCGCCGTAGCTCGCGCGGTAGAGCTCGACGAACTCCGCCTGGTGCGGCAGCGGATCCTCGCCGACGATGAACTCCGGGAAGACGATGTCGTGCGCGAACTCGCCCATGCCCCGGACGTATTCGTACGCGGAAGAACCGATCGCCGAGACGATCGGCTGCGCGATGCGGATCTGGCGCGCATTCCGGAATGGCGTCGGCGAGGTGGCAATCACGAAGACCACTTCCGGGTTCGATGCGCGCACTTTCGCGGCCTGCGTGGACACGTCGGTCGCGCCGACCTCGAACTTTTCCACCGACACGAACTGCACGCCGTAAGCGCCCGCCGAGCCCTTCAGGGCGTTCATCACCAGTTGCCCGTAGCCGGAATCGTGCAGCACGCCGATCTTCTTCGCCCCAAGCGCCTTGGTCGTGTACTCCAGCATTGCCCTGGCATTGAGCGCCTGAGGGGGGAGCACGTGGAACAAAGACTTGTAGCTCAGCTCGATCTGCGGACCGAGGCCGGTCATCGCGATCTGCGGCAGGCCTCGCGCGTTGGTCACCGCGGAGACCGCGCCGGTGCTTGCCGTGAGCGACGGCCCCACGATGGCGCGCACCTTCTCGTTGAAGATCAGGTTCTCCGCCTTGCTCTTTGCGATATCGGGCTTTGAGCCATCGTCCTCGATGAAGACCTTGATCGGCCGCCCTTTGATGCCGCCCTTGGCGTTGATTGTCTTTTCCGCAAGCAGGATGCCGTTGCGTTCCGCCTGGCCCAGGCCGGCGCCCGGGCCGGTCAGCGAAACGACCGCGCCGACCGGGATTGGAGCGCCGGCCTGTGCCGAGGCCATTCGCGGCGCGACCGGCAGCAAGCCGAGGGGCACCAGCAAGGTAATCAGAAGGCAACGCGAAAGCCGCGATGTGAACCAGTTTCCGACCGGTTTCATCTCCCCTCCTTCGGTCAGTGCCGCGATTTGTTATTTGTTCGAGGCCGCGCCTGCCCGCCAGCGAGAACGGTCGCGCATGATCGATGTTAGTAAGCAGATGGTCATGAGTCAAGAAGTCAGAGCGATCAACGGCGACCGAGAGAACGAGAGTATGTCGAACTATCAGCAGCGTAATTTCGCACTATAATCCGGCGCGGAAGCCTGGATTATTAGTGAGCAGATGGTGATTACCGTATTGACCCCTGACGCGCCTGACGCACTGCGGAACCGCCGCGCGTCGCAAGACGTGCCAACGTCATGAACGCGCGCAAAAAGGCCGGCCGCGGCGCGCCGCGTCGCAACGCAGCATCCGGCGGCAGCAACGTCGCCCCGAGAAGGCGCAGCCCGCGACTGCCCCGCGAGGAACGCGAACGCCAGATCGTGCACGGCGCGATACAGTTCTTCGGAGGGGTCGGATTGGGTGGGGATGCGCGGCAACTGGGCACGCGGGTGGGCATTACGCGTGCGCTGCTGTTCAGATACTTCCCGAGCAAGGACGCGCTGATCGAACGCGTCTACGCGGACGTGTACCTCGGCCGCTGGAACCCGGCCTGGGAAATGATCATCGAGGACCGGTCCATCCCGCTGCGCGATCGGCTGGTGCGCTTCTACAAGCTTTACGCCAAAACCATCCTTTCCTATGAATGGGTGCGGCTCTTCATGTTTGCCGGGCTGAAGGGCGCGGATATGAATCGGCGATTCTTTTCCTTTGTAACCGAGCGACTGGTCCTGCCCATCTGCCGCGAGATTCGCGCCGAGTACGGCCTGCCGGACTTTACCCAGATTCGGCCGCTGGAAACCGAGCGCGAACTGGTATGGGGCCTGAATTCGCGCGTGTTCTATTTCGGCGTGCGCAAGTACATCTACGGGCTGCCGATGCCCGCGAACCTTGATGCATTCATCGAGGCGGAGATCCGGATGTTCTTCGACGGCGTGGGCGCAGCGCTGTCCGATCTGATCCCGTCGCCCAATGGCGGGCGTCACGGCAAGCCGGCAGGCCCTCGCGACCGCATGCCCGCACGCCGCGCCCGCGCGGCGTAAGTCCAGCGTCACCGCAGACAGCACTCCGCGCATTTATCAGGCGCGGGCCTGGTCGATGCGGTGTCTTCTTAAAAAAACGCCGGGGTCCCAGTCCCGGCGTCACCCGCTGGAGGTGAAGAAAACCTCAGGAGAGAGCAAACCTCATCGAATCACGAACACGTCGTACTTCACGTAGCTGCCTTCGCCCAGCTTCACTTCGACAACCTTGTTGATCGCCTGTACGCGGTTAAGCCACGCGTACTTTTCGGAAGAAGTGCGGAACGTCGCCGCCGTGACGAAGTAGGGAATATCGGCCGTGGTCAGCACATGACCGTTGTTCAACCGCTCCGAGCTTTCGGTCGAATGCTGGATCACGCCGTTGTACGAAATGTAGATGTACGCGCCGTCGTCGGTCTTCAGCGTTGCACGCACGTCCAGCCTCAGCGCCCCGGATGGCAGTACCTGCAGCCAGTCGCCGCTCGGCGAGACGAAGGTGCCGCTGATCTTGGGCCCTTTCGCCCACCCGCCCGGTTTGGCGTTAAAGATGAACAGCGAGTCGTCGATCACCTGCGGCGCGTCGAGATACGCCACGTAAGTCATCAGGTACTCGGGCTCGAGCTTGGTGGTTTGCGCGGCGGCCCCATTGCTCCAGCCGACTGTTCCGGCCAGCAGCAGCCCGAAGAAAGCATTGGTTATCGCTTTCATGGCGTGGCTCCTATTTCAGCCGATAGCTGCCGGTAGCACGGTTGCAATTCACCAGCGTGCCGTCGCCGCGCCCGGCCATCTGGCCGACCGGCCCGTAGACGCCGCTGGCGGTCATGCCGGCGTACTTGCCGGTGCCGGCCAGCACCTTCCACTTGCCGCCCTTGCCGTCGTTGGCGTACTGGCCAAACTGCTTGTCCCCGTCCGGGTCGGCCGTCTCGCAGTAGCCGTTCTCCGTGTACACCCCGTTGATGATCGCCCAGACTCCGGTGCAGCGAATGTTGTTCAAGTGGTACAAGCCGCCGCCGGGCAGGTTGCCGACCATCGGACCGTAGAGGTCCAGCACGCCGGACACATGCGTTTCCGATGTCGCCATCGTCGGCAGGGCGCCGCCGAAGCACAGGGTGGTGTCGTACTTGCCCTCGCGCGGCAGGTCGACCGCCGCGCCTGCCGAAGTCGCCAGCAATGCCAGCAGGGTGCAACCAGAAGCGATCCCTCTCATTTCGTGCCTCCTCTTCGCATTGGTTTTTTGCTGCTTGTTGCCGCCGCACCTGATCGGCGCAAGCGACCGCGTTCGCGCAACGTCGTCCACAACTCTGCTGCGCTGCCGAAAGGGACCCGGACCCCCGACTCCACATGCTCGACCACCCCGGTCAGGGTGCGCGCATTGCGCCGGTACAGCCGGACAATGAAGGTGGCCTGCGGCGCCATCCGAACCCCTTTCTATGCGGGATCAGGCTACCGGCAAGCGAGTTACAGATTGGGTACAGAAAGCCAACGCGGAAGCGTTGTCAGGCCTGAAAGGCGCGGACCAGGCTCTCGGTTTGGGGCGAAGGCTTGATGCCCAGGGTCACCGACAGCGTCTGCCGCAGCCGGCGCAGCAGCGCCATGGCCTTCGCCTGCCGGGCCATTGCCAGCAGGCAGCGGCCGGAACCACAGAACGCGCAAGCGGATGTCCTTCAAATGGCTATGCGTTCAAAACACTAATTGGTCGGCAGCCCCTTCGGATGCCTCGGCAGCTCATCGAAAATCTTGTCCCAAGGCTGCGCGCTGTCGGTCCAGATATGCATGGCCGGCGCGATCCAGGACGGATCATCCAAGCTCGCCGCCTTTACACCCCACAGCGCCGGATAGCCTCGCGGATCGGTGAACAGCTGCGACCCGCAGGTGCCGCAAAAATGACGCACAAGAAGGTTCCCGCTGTAGGCAGTGAATTCGCACGCGCGCGGCGAGCCACGTACCAGCTTGAAAGATTCTCTGGGCACGAAGGCCGTGGTCGCCATCGCACCGCCGCTCGCCCGCTGGCAGTCTCGACAGTGGCAGTTGATTACAAGCAGTGGCTCTGCGGCACATTCATAGCGGACTTCTCCGCAGGCGCAGCCGCCTTCAAAGGGCGCAGTCATGATTCCCCCCACATTGAGATTAATCTGATTGCGCGATCGGCCCGGTAGGGGTGATCGCGTAGCCAACTCTAACGTTCAGATGATTACCGACGAGTTACCGCTACGCGTTGCGGAGATGCCGCTTCGGTGCGGCCGATTGCGCGGACGCCGCAGCATCCTGTACCGCCTCAAAAATCCTTTGCGTCTCGGGCGAAGGAGCAATGCCAAGAATGATCGACAGCATGTCGCGGCAGCGTCGAAACACATCCATCGCCTCCGCGGTACGACCCTGATGCTGCAGTGCGGTCATGAGGCGGCGGTAGCCGTCCTCGGCTAGTGGATCGAGTTCGATAACGCGCTGGTAGACCTCGATGGCCTCGAGCCAACTGCCGGAGGATTCGAATTGTCCCGCAAGCTTGCTCGCAGCGCGCATAAATCGGATGCGGAATCGCTCTCGGTGAGGCCGAACCCATTGCGTCTCTTCATCGTCTCCCAGCAGATGCCCCCTATACAGGTCGAATAGCAGCCTAACCGCTTGCTCGGGCATGTCTCTCTGGCCCATGTTCTCGATGGCAACCATTCGCTCATCAAGTGCCAGCACATCTATCCAGCAAATCGAACGGTCGATCGACAGCACGCCATCGCTGAGTCGGATAGCCCGCTCGTCTCCCAGTAGTTTCCGAAGGCGATGAAGTGCAACCGCAAATGCCCGGTGCGCCGCATCGCCTTCCGAGTCTGGCCACAGCGCATTCGTCACCTGTGCAACGCTCACCGAGTCGGCGCCGAAGGCGACAATTGCCTTCAAGAGTTCAAGGGTTCGATGCTGCGGACGACCTCGAAAGATTATGGGCTTCTCATCAACGCTGACCGCAAAACGACCTAAAGCGTGAATTTTCACGGGCCAAGGCCAGTTCTCCCACGTGGGATCCGGCGAACCCAGACCTCTCGCGCGTATAAGGTGTCTCACGTAATCCACCTCGATGCGGTGCTCCAGCGCGAGCGCACATAAGGGCGCCATCATCTCAGGCACCCAGGCCAGGGTGTTTTCGAATCCGCGCTCCGCGCCGCTGCGGAACGCCCGCTGTAGCAGCCGGATCGCATGCTCCGTTCGCACTTCGCCCGTCGCGACGCTGGCCTCCATCAAGTCCATATTGAACTCGACATAGGGGCTCCGCATCCCGCTCACCATCGGCCGCCAGCGGTCGATCCGCGCCCGGGCCATGTTTACCTGGCCGGATTCAACCAGGTAGTGAATGACCGGTTGGTTGTAGGCGGTATTGAACGGCACACCAATCATGGGCAATTGCTCAAAGGCGTCCCACAATATCCTCAGCTTAGCTGCGTCTTTCTTCAGCACCGCGCACCAAAACTCGACCCAGTGAAAATAGACAGTGATCATGCGCTGGGCGCTGCTGACGATGGAGCGCGCGCGCTCAAGGGACGCCTCTGCCTCGGCGATCCTGCCGGCCACCAGGTTCGTATGAGCAACAGACACAGCGAGGAGCCCAAGATAAGAATCGGGCAGGCCATTCTCCTGGCAAATCCGCACCGCTTGATCCGATGCAAACAGGCTGGCAACGGTGTCGCCGGTCATGGCAAAGTGATGCGCCCGCCTCATCCACCCGACGGACCGGGTCAGTGGCGCGACTGCCGGAGCACTGAGCAAGGGCGCGTATGTCTCGAGTACCCGCATTGCCTTTGCGAACTCGCCCATCAGGTCGTAAAAGTGAAGAAGGAATACTGCCATTCGCAGGCGCTGCGTCGGGTCTCTTTCACGCTCGTAGTGCTTGGCTACCCACTCCGCGCCCACGTGGAGCAGCGGATTGTGTGGATGCCTGTAGAGCAGGGCAATAAGGAGCCCGGAGTAGGCGCGAGCAAAGGCCTGATCCGACGCCGGCCTTTCGTCACGCACCAGTCCCTCCGCGACTTCGATCCACGGATCCATCTCCGCGACCGTGTCCCAAACGAGAAAGTACGTATCAAGGATCCGCGAGACCGCCTCCAGTTCGCCGGTGCGGTTTCCGATCCTGTGAAACCTCGTGTATGCGAGTTCGAAGGTGCGCCGGGCCCGCGCCGCATCGGTCGCCATTTCCACAATTCCACGCCAGAGCGTCAGCCACGGATCAGTCTCTTCTTCCCGCTCATCCAACGAATCGAGCCAACTGCCAAGCAACTCCCAGCGACCTTGGCTGATCAGAGTTTCCGCTGCCGTCGTCACGAGCCGTCGCGCGCCTTGTGCCTCGTCTGCATCTTGGTAGAGGTCGAAGGCCGCCTCAAGCTCACCGGCCTGGACCATCAGCTCTGCTGATCGGCACTGAAGCCGCGCAAGCTCAGTTTCGGCCAAAGACTCGCGCGCACGATTGACGAGGAAAGCGCGCAGCAGCGCGTGGAACTGATACTCACCACCTTCGCGCCGACTGGTGAAGATCTGCCCCTGATACAGGCGATCAATCACCTTCCCGGCACTTAAACTGCCGCTAAGCTCCCTGGCTGACTCTTCAGTGAAATAAGGAAGAAACGCTACCGCCTGCATCACGCGCCTGGTTTCTTCGCTTTGTTGCGCAAGAATTTGTGCAGCAAAGTAATCGAAGACCGCCGATTCCGGCGTGTCTTTCGGACCTGCGGCCATCAGCTTTGCCTGGTGTTCCCGCATCAGGACTACGCCGGCTACCCAACCGCCGGAGCGCTCGAACACCAGATCAACCGCTTCGCCCTGACTCAAACGCGCAGAAAGGATGCTCGCAGTTTCTTCCCGAGTCAGACGCAGCGCCTCCCATCCGATCTGCGCAATCTGGCGCCGCGCCACCAGAGGCAGAAAGATCGGAGGCGGATCGTTTCTGCTTACGATCAGGACGTGCCGTGACTCGGGCACTTCCGAGATCAGTACATCCGTAATGGCCAGCACATCAGCACTATCCGAAACGTTCTGAAAATTATCGAGGACCATCGCGCAACCGCCAGGCAGCACATCCCAGAGTTCGCGAAAGTAGCGCCGTGCAAACGTTCCGAGACTGTGCAGCTGTTCCGGGGCAAGAACGGGAAGAGGTTTGCGCTTGCCAAGAAAAGGTGCCACCGCTTGCGAGAGGTAATAAAAGAAACTGGTGACCTCGCGATCTCCGGCATCGAGCTGATACCAAAGGCCGTCGATCTTTCTGGCTTCGAGATAGGTACCGACAAGCGTTGTCTTCCCCGCCCCCGGCGGCCCGCACACCCAGATCGCGGGATGCTTGCGCTTGTCGTCGAGCAGGCTGAACAGCCGCTCTCGGGGGACTGCGTCGTACAGCCTTGGCCGGCTGAGCTTGGCAAGTTGGGATCGGTGCTTCGTGGCCATCAGCGCCTCGCAGTCCCAAGGCGCGCTACCCGCAGGCGCGGCTGCGACCCGTTAGCCGTAGGCCCGCTTGCGGGAGCAGCTGCATAAGGCGCGATCATGGATATGAGCGAACGGTCCACGGCAACCCTCACCCACACCAAGCTGCATTAGCGCGAGTCCGCGCCGCGCCTGCGGCGCTAACGTGTCCGCGCGCGACAGCGTCATACAGCCGAGGCCGGCTGAGCTTGGCCAGTTGAGGTACGCGGCGGGGCACGGTCCACCTCCCTCCAAGGCGGCCATTGGGCAAGGCCGCGGTCTCATCTTATGCCCTCCGCGTGGCCAGGAAAGCATGTTGACGTATACATCAACTTCGCTACACTATGATTGATGGATACATCAACCACGGAACTTGGGCAGTTGCTCTCGCTGCTGACCGAACAGGCGCGCGCCCGGGGGATGAACGATTCGCAGTGGGCGGCGGCGGCCGGACTGCCGAAGGAGACGCTTTCGCGGCTGCGGCGGCGGACGAGCTGCGATTTCGCGACGCTGAGCGCGCTGGCGCTCGCGGTGGGCGCGCAGCTCACCGTGCAGGGGGCGCAGGCCGCGGCGGCGCCTTCGACCGGACACTTCCCGCAGCGCCTCGACCGCGATGACGAGGAGCGGGGGCTTGCGCTGGCAGCGTCCGGGAAGCGGGAGCGCGAGCGGGTGCGCGCCGCGGGGCCGCCGGTTTGTACGGCGCGCGGGGCGGAGGCGCTGGACAGCGTGCGCGCGGGAGACCGGCACGCGCTGCTGAACCTGGCCGAAACGCTGCACCCGGGAAGTTCCACGCCCGAAGTGTTTCAGCTGTGGCTGGACCGCAGCCCGGTAAAGCCTTCGCGCTTCGTGCCGATGCTCAACGCCCGGCAGCGCCATGCGGCCTGACCCTCAGGCGCGTCCGGAATACGTGGCGGCGTTTCGCGAGATCGTTTCGCGTATCGAGCGGGGCCTGGCGAACGCCAGCCGGCGCAGCCTGCCGATCCGCATGTACGTGGCCGGCGGCGCCGCCATGCACCTTTACACCGGAGAGCGGGTGTCGGAAGACGTAGACGCCGTCTTCTCGCGGCGCATCGCCCTGCCGGACAACCTGGAGGTGGCCTACCGCGACGCGGATGGCGCGGCGCGCATGCTCTATTTCGACCGGCAGTACAACGACACGCTCGGCCTGCTGCACGAGGACGCGCAGCAGGACTCGGTGGCATTGACCCTCGAAGGCGTCGATCCAAAGGTGATCGACGTTCGGCTGCTGTCGCCGCTCGATCTAGCGGTATCGAAGATCGGGCGGCTCTCGGACCAGGACCGCGCCGACATCGAGCTGCTGGTGCGCCGCGGCCTGGTCACGCCCTCCCGTCTCAGGAAGCGGGCGGAAGAGGCCGCGTCAGGCTACGTCGGCGACCTGGGGCGACTCAGGACTTCCATCGAGATCGCCTGCCGCATCGCCGAAGACGCCGTGCGCCGCAAGCGCTGACCCGCTCTGTCTAAACCCGCGCACCGCCAGGCAAACAACGGTCATCACGGCCGTTGCATCTTGCAGGTGTGCGGCAGGATGTTGTCCTTGGCGTCGATGCGCACGTCGGTCTTCCAGCCGTAGCCGGTGTCGTCGGCGTCGAATTTCACCTTGCCGCCGGTCTTGGTAAAGGTGGCGACGAACACCGGCTCCATCAGCTGGTGGTCGTCCGGGCGCATCCACACTTCACCCACGCCGCCGTCGTAGCGCATGTTCTCCAGCGCGGCGGCGACCTTGTTGGGGTCGTTGGCGCCGGCCTTGTCGAGGGCCATCGCCCACATGTCGACCGTGTACTTGATGGGAATGAAGTTCCAGTCTTCGTTGTGCTGCTTCTTGTACTTCGTGTAGTAGCTCTGCAGCGGATAACCGTCGATGTTCGGGTGCCAGCTGGTGAGGGTTTTCACCCGGTCGGCGCCGGCGGTTCCGATGGCGCGCGGCGTGCCCACCAGGTAGGCGTAGTTGGTGTACATCGGCGCCCTGAGGCCGCTGTCGGCCGCGGCCTTGATGAGCAGCGCAAGGTCGTTGCCCCAGTTGCCGGTGAGCACCGCGTCGGCGCCGGAGGCCTTGATCTTGGCGACGTAGGGCGCGAAGTCCTTGACCTTGCCGATCGGGTGCAGCTCGTCGCCGGCGAGCTTGATGTCGGGGCGCTTGGCGGCGAGCATTTCCCTCGCCGCCTTTGCGACCGAGTGGCCGTAGGCGTAGTCCTGGTTCAGCAGGTAGACGCTCTTGATATCTTTCTGGCCGGCGATGGCGGAGGTGAGCGCGTCGATCTTCATGTCGACCGTGGCGTCGAAGCGAAAGTGCCAGAAATGGCATTTCTCGTTGGTCAGCGCCGGGTCGATCGCCGCGTGGTTGAGAAAGAGAATCTCCCTGCCCGGATTGCGCTGGTTGTGCTTGAGCACCGCGTCGGTCAGCGCATGGCCGACGTGCGAGCCGTTGCCCTGGGTGATGTAGCGAATACCCTGGTCGATCGCCTGCTTCAGCGCAACCAGGCTTTCCTGCGGGCTGGACTTGTTGTCGATCGACACCAGCTCGAGCTTCTGGCCGCCGAGCACGCCGCCGCGCGCGTTGATCTCGTCGATCGCCATCTGGATGTGGCGGCTGCCCATCTGCCCCTGCAGGGCGAACGGACCGCTCTGCGGGTCGATGTGCGCGATCTTGATGGTGTCGGCCGCCTGGGCCGCCGCGCCGCCAAACAGCGCGGCCGCCAGCAGACAGCGGATGAACGCAATCCGATTCATGAGCTGCACTCCTCCTGTTGTTCGAGTCCGGTTCTTCGGCGCGGCTTGCTGCGTTACAGCAAGCCGCTTAACGCACGACCGGTCTCAGGAGGATACACCGGTCGCGCACGACGTCGTCAGCGCAAGTACCCGTGCTCGCGCCAGAGCGCGTAGTTCTCGCGGAACTGCGCGTACGAGTTGTAGACCCGCTTGAAATTCGGATTGGCGGCGGATTCCTCGGCGACGACCTCCTCCCACGCGCGGCGGAAGGCCTGCATCATCTCCGGCGACCAGCGCATGATCTTCACGCCGTGCTTGTCGCGCAGCTCGCGCATCGCCGCCCACTGCGCCGCCTCGCCCTCGGCCGCGGTCTGGCGCAGCATGTCGCCGCAGGCGATCTCGATGATGGCGCGCTGCGAATCGGCCAGCGCGTCCCAGCGCTTTTTGTTGACGAACAGCGCACTAATGGTGGCCTGCTGGTGCCAGCCGGGAAAGTAGTAAAACTTCGCCACCTGGTAAAAGCCCAGCTTGCGGTCGAGCGCGGGAATGGAGAATTCGGTCGCGTCGATGGTGCCCATCTGCAGCGCCTGGAAGATGTCGCCGGGCGCGAGCAGCTGGGTGGCGACACCGAGCTTTTCCATCACCTTGGCGCCGATGCCGAAGAAGCGCATCTTCAGCCCGCGCAGGTCGTCGACCGTTTTGATCTCGCGGCGGAACCAACCGGAGGCTTCCGGCGGAATGATGCTGCAAGGGATGACCTTGATGCCGTGCGGCGCAAACAGTTCGTCCTGCAGTTCCTTGCCGCCGCCGTAGTCCATCCACGCCAGAAACTCCGGGATATCCGGGCCGAACGGCACGGTGGTAAACAGGTTGAACGCCGAATCGGTGCCGGCGAAGAAACCGGTCGCCGACCACGCCGCGTCGACCGACCCGCGCGAGGCCGCCTGGATCGCTTCCAGCCCCGGCACCAGCGCGCCCGGCTCGAACACCTTGAAGTCGATGCTGCCATCGGAAGCGCGCCGGATCTTGTCGGCCACCCGCGGCGCCGCCTCACCGAGCAAAGTCAGGCTGGTGGGATAGGCGCTCGCCAGATTGAACTGCACCGGCTTGACCGCCGCCGTTGACACCGCAGGCTGGCCGCCGCCATCGCCGCCGCAGCCCGCCAGCGCCATCAGCGCGGCGGCTGCCGCCCCTATCGGTCCGATTCGAATCACTGCGTTCTCCCCCTTTTTTCGAGGCCGCACCAAGCAGCCATATAAGCCCGCGATTATAGGGAACCCCATCGACAGATGGCGGCGTCGGGCCAGCAGATCCGCCCGTCCAATCGGGCAAGAGAACCGCGGCCGCCAGACTGCCCCGCCACAACGCTCAGCGCCGGCCCGGCCGCGCCATGCGGCAGTCGGTCGGCAATACGGTGGCCTCGGTATCGACGCGCGCCTCGGTGACCCAGCCGTAGTCCTTCACGTCCGGGTGAAGGCTGACCGCATTGGCATCGATTTTCGCCAGACGCGCGATGCACAACGGCTGCAGAAGCTGGTGGTCGTCCTTGCGCATCGCGATCGGCCCGTTCGGCCCGAGAAACGACAGGCCTTCGAGCACCGCCACGATGCGCGCGGGTTCGAGCCCGCGCGCGGTTTCCATCGCGGTCACCAGCATGTGCACCGCCAGGTAGACCGGCAGCCGATGCCAGTTTTCGCCGGCCAGCGCGCGATAACCGGCGGCAAACAGGTCGAGCCGGTTGCCTTCTATGTTGGGATGCCAGGCGGTGACGTTGCGCACATCCACCGGCGCGAGCTGCGCCAGCGCCTGCGGCGTCCCGGCATGCTCGGCGTGCAGGGTGTAGAAGCTCGCGTCGACGCCGGCCTTGCGCGCCGCGCGCAGCAGCGCGGCGAGGTCCTCGCCGATGTTCGCGGTGGCCACCGCGTGGGCACCGGAGGCGGCGATGCGCGCGGCAATCGGCGCGAAATCGCGCGCGTCCCCGGCGTGCAATTCGCTACCTGCGATGCGCAGCCCTGCCCGCCTTTCCGGCAGCAGCCGCGCGGCTTCCGCGGCGAAGCGCCGACCGGCGGCGTTGTCGCGGTTGACCAGGTACACGCTCTCGATCGCGGGATTGCGCGCGATCGCACCGGCCAGCACCTGCGCCTTCATGTCCAGGTGCGCATCGAAGCGAAAGTGCCAGTAGCTGCATTCGGCACCGGTCAGCGCCGGATCGCCCGCGCCGACGTTGATCAGCAGCACCGACCGGCCGGGGTTGCGCTCGTTGTGCTCGTTGACCGCGGCCATCAGCGCACGGGCGACGTCGGAGCCGACGCCCTGCGCCACCAGGCGAATGCCGCGCTCGATCGACTGGCGCAGCGCCTCGAGCGACTGTTCGGGGCGGCCCTGGTTGTCGAAGGGCACGACCTCCAGCTTCAGACCCAGCGCGCCGCCGTTCAGATTGGCGAAATCCACCGCGGCCGAAAGATGTCGGAAGGCGCTCTGGCCCAGCTCGGCCTCGGGGCCGCTGAGCGGGTCGATCAGGGCGATGCGGATGGTCTCCGCCGCCTGCACGGCGCCCGCGGCGGCGACCATCAACGCACAGACGGCTGCCCGGATGAATGTCTGCATGCACGATCCTCACGAGGCGCGCACCCGCGCCAACGTGGGGATGATACGCCGCGGCCCGCGGCCGCTCAGCGGAACGGCCGGAAGAACTCGCGAATCTCGCGCGCCAGCACCTGCGGCTGCTCGAGCGCGGCGAAGTGCCCGCCGCGCTCGGCCACCGTCCAGCGCCGGATGTCGGCGTACATGCGCTGCGCCACCGAACGCGGGGGGCGCAGGATCTCCTTCGGAAACTCGACGTAGCCCATCGGCACTTTCACCTGCTCGCCCTCCGGCACCGGCCAGGGCCCGTGCATGCGCGCGTAGTAGGGCCAGAAGGTCGAACCAATCGCGCCGGTTACCCAGTACAGCATGATGTCGGTGAGCATTTCGTCCCGCGTCAGCGCGTTGTCCGGATTGCCGTTGCAATCGGTCCAGCGCTGGAACTTCTCCACCAGCCACGCTGCCAGGCCAACCGGCGAGTCGGTCAGGCCGTACGCCAGCGTCTGCGGGCGGGTGCCCTGGATCCACTGGTAGCCGGTTTCCTCCTTCATGAAGGTGTTGAGTTCGTCGAGGAACTTCTTTTCCTCGGCGGTGGGGTTGTCGAGCATTTTCGGGTCGCGCCGCACGGCGAGCAGGTTCAGATGAATGCCGTGCAGCTTGTCAGGGTGGGCGTAACCCATACGCGAGGTGATGAAGGCGCCCCAGTCGCCGCCCTGCGCGGCGAATTTCCGATAGCCGAGCACGCCGCTCATCAGTTCGGCAAAGGTGTCGGCAATCATCTCGGCCGAAAAGCGCTGCTGCCCCGGCGCGAACGAAAAGGTGTACCCCGGCAGCGAGGGCGCGATCACGGTGAACGCATCCGCGGCGTTGCCGCCGTGGGCGGCCGGATCGGTGAGCATCGGGATGAGCTTGTGAAACTCGAACACCGAGCCGGGCCAGCCGTGCGAGAGCAGCAGCGGCATCGGCTTCGGCCCCTTGCCCGGCGCCTGAATGTAGTGCACGTCGATACCGGACAACCTGACCTTGTACTGGTCGAAGGCGTTCAGCGCCGCTTCATGCCTGCGCCAGTCGTAGCCGCTGCGCCAGTAATCGACCAGGGAGCGCAGATAGGCGAGATCGGTGCCGTAGCGCCAGCGATTGTCGGGCACCTCGTCCGGCCAGCGCGTGCGTTCCAGCCGCTGCCTGAGATCCTGCAGCACGCTGTCGTCGACATGCACCTTGAATGGCTTCGGCCCGCTCATCGCCCCTCCCTGTTTTACGGTTCAGCAGACGGACGCCATTGTCGGAGCGAAGCCGCGCCCGGTCCAATACTTCGGATGCACGCCAGTGATACGCGCGCGCTATCGCTGCGGGTTGCCGTGCGTCGCGGTGGCCGGCTCGTCGTCGGCGCAGGTGGATTTCGCGGCCGAGTAGCCGACCCGCACCGGGCTGCCCACCAGCGTGAGGAACTGCTTCTGGATGGCGTATGCCTCGCGCTCGCGGTGATACCAGCGATCGCACGGCCGCATGTCGCCGCGCTCTCCATGCAGATCTTGCAGGTAATGCACCAGCTCGTGCAGCAGCACAGAGCGGTCGAACAAACTGGTTTCCGGGCGCAGCGCCTGGTCGAGGTAGATGCCGGTTTCCGGCCGGTAAATGGCGAGCACCCCGCAGTGGCGGCCTTCGCACGCAATCGCCTCGATTTCCTCGCGCGAGACGCGCCGCACCGCCGGCGGCACCGCCGGCTTCGGGTACTTCGACAGCTGATCCAGCGCGTGCAGCAGCGCGGGAATCAACTCATCATCGGTGAGCGTGCGGGTGTCGCCGAGAATGGTGTCGAAGTAGCCGCTCGGGCCGCGATAGACGCTGTACATGCCGGTCTCGTTCGCACCGGCGGGAACGGCGGCCATCGCGGCAGCCAGCCACAGCAGCAGCCAGGGCCGGCGCCATCCGGCGCCGCGCGCTGGCGCTACCCATGTCGAGACCGCAGCCGGCGCGTGCATGCGCGCGTCAGATCTTCGGACCGCCCGGCTGTGCCGGCGCGGACGGTTCGGGCTTCTTCACGGCGGCCCTGATTTCCTCGGCGCGCGCCCGCGCACGCTCGACCTGCTCGCGGCTGAGCGAGTCGCCAAGCTGGGTGAGTTCGCGCCGGTTGAGGCTTGCCTCGCTTTCTTCCTGCGCCGAGAAGCTGGCGTCGGCGGCGACATGCCAGGCAAACGCCTCGACCTTGTCCATGCCGACTGCGTCGCCGCGGCGGTAGAAACGCGCGATGGCGCGCATCGCCGATGCTTCGCCAAGCGCCGCCGCGCGCCGGTACCACGACAGCGCCTCGACGAAGTTGCGCTCGACACCCTTGCCGTCTTCGAACAGGGCGCCGACGTTGTACATCGCCATCTCGTCGCCCTGTTCCGCCGCGCTGCGATACCAGGTCATCGCCATCACGTAGTCCTGCGCGACGCCCTCGCCGTTTTCATAGCTGTGGCCGACCGAGTTCATCGCCCAGGCATCGCCGAGAAAGGCCGCCTGATGCCACCACTCGAAAGCCTGCTCCAGGTTCACCGGCACGCCATGGCCATTGGCATACAGCAACCCGATGTTGTTCATGGCCACGGTGTAGCCGCGCTTGGCGGCCTCTTTCCACCAGCGCATCGCCTCTTCGTAGCTTTGCTTGCCCTGGAATCCCTTGGCCCAAAGCAGCGCCACGTTGTTCATCGCGCGCACGTCGCCCTGACGCAGCAGCTCGGCGAGATTGCCGGGTTCGAGCATGCCTACGCCGGGCTCGAGGTCGGTATAGGTTTCTTCCTGCGGCGCCGCGAGGGCCGGGGCGGCGACCGCCAGGGACAGGACAAAGCTCAGCACTTTCAGGCTCATACGATTCTCCAGGATCAGGACCCCCTCCCGATACCGGCCTAGACCGTTTGCGGCCCGCCAGGTTTCCTCATCCTAGTGCTGGCCGGCGAGAAACGGCAACAGGCGCGAGAGCAGTTCTTCCGGCGCCTCCTCGGGGATGAAGTGGCCGCAGGGCAGCGCTTCGCCGCGCACGTCGCCGGCCTTGTCGCGCCAGGTGGCCAGCACGTCGAACAGGGTGTGCATCTTGCCGAACTCGCCCCAGATCGCGAGCAGCGGGCAGGCGATCTTCGCCGACAGGTCGCGCTCGTCGTCGGCGATGTCCCGGGTGGCGGCGGCGCGGTAATCCTCGAGCCCGGCGCGGATGGTGCCCGGCAGGCGAAAGGCGCGCAGGTACTCGGCGAACATCGGCTCCTCGATTGCATCGGTGCGCCAGGCCAGCGCCCGGAACATGTTGCGCAGGAACGGCTCGGCGCTGTTCGCCAGCATGATCTCGGGCAGGTCCGGCACCTGGAAAAAGAACCAGTGCCAGTAGGCGGCCGCCAGTTCCTTGCCGGTATCGCGGAACACGGTGTGAGTCGGCACGATGTCGAGCACCGCGACCCGCTCGACGGCCTGCGCATGATCCAGCGCCAGCCGATGCGCCACCCGCGCGCCGCGATCGTGCCCGACGACGCTGTAGCGGCGATGACCGAGCGCGCGCATCAGCTCCGCCATGTCGAGCGCCATCGTGCGCTTGTCGTAGCCATCGCGCGGCTTGTCGGAATCGCCGTAGCCGCGCAGGTCGGGGCACACCACGCTGAATCGGTTGATCAGCGCCGGAGTCATCTTGCGCCACATCTGCGCGGTCTGCGGGTAGCCGTGCAGCAGAAGCAGCGCCGGCCCCTCGCCGCCGGTCCACACGTTCAGCCGCACCCCGTTGGCGCGCACGCTGCTGCGGTACATGCCGTGCATGAAATCAGTCATTTTCTCTTTCCAAGTATGAAGTTCACCACAGAGACACAGAGGACACAGAGAGAAAACGCCACGCACCAAGAAAACCACCAGAAGCGTGGCTTCGTTCGAAAAAGAACGTGACTTTGTCCCTCTCTGTGCCCTCTGTGTCTCCGTGGTTCAGCGCTTCAGATACGCCCGCAACCGCCGCACGCCCTCTTCCAGCACCGGTACCGGCTTGGGGTAGGAGAAACGTACGTGCTCCGCCGCGCGATGCTCGCCGAAATCGATGCCGGGCGCGATGGCCACGCCGGCCTGCTCGAGCACGTCCAGGCAGAAACGGTAGCTGTCGCCGGTCAGCCGGCTGCAGTTGGCGTAGATGTAGAACGCGCCCTGCGGCTCGACCGGGATGTCGAAGCCGAGCCTGCGCAGTTCGGGCAGCAGGTAGTCGCGCTGCGCCTGGAATTTTTCCCGGTTGGTTTCCACCACCGTCAGCGTCTCCGGGCTGAAGGCCGCCAGCGCCGCCTGCTGGGCGACGTCGGAATTCGAGATGTAGAGGTTCTGCGCCAGCTTTTCCAGCGGCGCGATGGCGTCGCGCGGCGCCACCATCCAACCGAGGCGCCAGCCGGTCATGCAGAAGTACTTGGAAAAACTGTTGATCACGAACACGTCGTCGGTGAACTCGAGCGCGCTGCGGGCATCGACGCCGTAGGTGAGGCCGTGATAGATCTCGTCGACGATCAGCCGCCCTCCGCGCTGCCGGACCGCCGAGTGAATGCGCTTCAGGGCTTCGGGCGCGATCAGGGTGCCGGTGGGGTTCGACGGCGTCGCCACCAGGGCTGCCACGGTTCGCGGCGTCCAGTGCTTTTCCACAAGTTCGGCGGTGAGCTGGTAGGCGGTATCCGGGCCGACCGGCACGCCGACCGCGCGGCCCTCCATCGCACGCACGAAATGGCGGTTGCACGGATAGCCGGGGTCGGCCATCAGCACCTCGTCGCCGGGCGACAGCAGCGCGCCCATGGTCAGCAGCAAGGCCCCGGAGGAGCCGCTGGTCACCGCCACGCAGGCGGGGTCCACCCGGGCGCCGTAGCGCATGCGATACCACTGGGCGATTGCCTCGCGCAGTTCAACGCCGCCGAGCGACGGCGTATAGCGCAGCTGGTTGCGCTTCAGCGCGGCAATGCCGGCATCGACGATCGGCTGCGGCGTCGGGAAGTCCGGCTCGCCGACCACCATGTTGACGATACTGCGGCCCTGCGCTTCCAGCGCTTTCGCGCGCGTGATCAGCACCACGACATGGAAGGGCTCGATCTCGGCCAGCCGCGAGGCCAGCGCGTGCACCGGGCTGCGAGGCAGCGATTCGGCTCGGTTCATAGGAAATCTCTTAAACGCATCCCCGCGCCGGGGATTAAGACGAGACTGATTCTAACGCGCCGGAGCGCCTTACCGCCGCGGCGCACCGGTTGCGCAGCACGCGCGAGTCCGCGCTCGACAAGCCTGCCCTGCATCTGCCCCGCGATTGCGCCTGACAGGAAACGTATGCAGAAGTCATCGAATGTTCTGTTGCAGAAACATTCTCCCGCGTGCCTATAATCAGGTCACAGTCTTCAGGGGACGGGGGACATACAACAATGCCGGCCAAGAGCCAGATCGCGACCAGCGATGTCGCGGAAACACTCATTCGCAAGACGGGTGCACGCGTAACTTCCGCGCGTGTGCAGATTCTCAAGATCCTTCTTAATTCGGAGCGGGCGCTGTCGCACAACGAGATCGAGACCCGCCTCGGACGCAACAACGCGATCGACCGGGTGACGGTGTATCGCGTGCTGGAGTGGCTGACCGACTCGGGCGTCGCGCACAAGCTGACCGACCCGGACCGGGTGTGGCGCTTCAACGTGTCCGCCAAAGGCGGCAACCATCCGCATTTCGTGTGCACCTGCTGCAAGGGTGTGTTTTGCCTGGAGAACGCCGGGGCGCCGCGCGCGCCGAAGCTGCCCGGCAGCTTCCGCGCCACACAGGTCGAGTTGACCGTGCACGGCCTGTGCAGCGATTGCTCGGCCTCCGGGCATAGCCCGTCGTCGCACAACCGCGCGCGACGCCGCGCCGGCTAACCCGCACCGACCTGCTGCCATAAGTGGCCGCGCAGCGGCCGCGTGGCTTGCCGTTGCCCACCGCTGCGCCCCGGTCGCCTTCCGGCGTCGCGCCGGCCCGTGGTTCAATACGCCTCAAAACCCGGGGGAGGAACATGAAGATCGCGATCATCGGCGCCGGCGGCGTGGGCGGTTACTTCGGCGCGCGGCTTGCAGCGGCGGGCGAAGAGGTCACCTTCATCGCGCGCGGCGAACACCTGTCCGCGATGCGGCGCGACGGGCTCAGGGTGCTGTCGGCCTTGGGCGATTTGCACCTGCCCGAACCGCGCTGTACCGACGATGCCGGCTCGATCGGTCCCGTGGATCTGGTCATTATCGCGGTCAAGCTGTGGTCGACCGACGACGCGGCGAAAACGGCCAGAACTCTGGTGGGAGAAAACACCGCGGTGGTGTCGTTCCAGAACGGGGTGATTGCCGTCGATCGCCTGATTCCGGCGGTGGGCCGCGCGCATGTGCTGGGGGGCGTGGCGAACATCGCCGCGCTGATCGAGTCGCCCGGCGTCATCCGCCACAACGGCACCATGGCCAACCTGTTCTTCGGCGAACTCGACAACCGCCGCTCCGCGCGCAGCGAGGCGCTGCTGCAGGCCTGCCGCAAGGCCGGCATCCAGGCCGAGATCCCCGAAGACATTCACACCACCATCTGGGAAAAGTTCGTTCGACTGGTCACCCTGTCGGCCATCACCGCGCTGACGCGGCTGCCGGTGGGGCCGCTGCGCGAGGATCCCGATACCCGCGCGCTCATGCAGCAGATCATGGAAGAGGTGATCGCCGTGGGCCGCAAGCGCGGCGCCAAGTTTCCCGCCGACATCGTCGAGGACCAGTTCAAGCGCATCGACGGCTATCCGCCGACGATGGTGGCATCGATGTGCGGCGACCTGCGCCGCGGCAACCGGCTGGAACTGCCCTACCTGTCCGGCACCGTGGCCAGCCTCGGGCGCGAAGCTGGCGTGCCTACGCCCGCCAACCAGTTCGTCTATGCCGCGCTCAAGCTGCACGCCGGCGGCCGGCATCCGATGCTGCAGGCCTGATTTCACGTTTACCACAGAGACACAGAGGCACAGAGAAGAGCTAGAGACTCTCTGCATGGAGGGTTTGCTCGCTAACGATACCGGCCGAGGCCGGCGGCTGGCATGAGCATCTGTGCGCTGTTCGTCTCGATTCGTTTCTTGTCTTTCTCCGTGCCTCTGTGTCTCTGTGGTAAGCAAGATCTGAATAAGAAAGATCTGAAGAGGAGGAGCAATGAGTCTGACCATTCGCAATCTGCGCGCCCGACCGGTGCTGGCGCCGATCAAGCGCCCGCCGCGCTCCGCCAGCGGCGAGATTCCGAGCGCCGCGCTGGTGCTGATCGACCTGGAAACCGACCAGGGCGTTACCGGCCGCGCGTACGTTTTCACCTTCATCGAAGCGATGCTCAAGCCCACGGTGGCCTGCCTAGAGGCGCTGGGCGCAATGATCCAGGGCCAGGCGGTCGAACCGCTGGAACTGGACGCGCGGCTGCGCAAACGCTTCACCCTGCAGGACAGCCGCGGCATTCTCGGCCAGGCACTGGCCGGCATCGACATGGCGGCCTGGGATGCGCATGCCAAGGCACTGAACCAGCCGCTGGTGCGCGTGCTCGGCGGCACGGTCCGTCCGGTGCGCGCCTACAACAGCAACGGCCTGTGGATCCAGGATCCCGCGAAGGTTGCGGACGAGGCCGAGCAGTTGCTCGCCGAAGGCAACTTCAAGGCGGTGAAAATCCGCATCGGTCGGCCGAAGTTCAAGGACGATCTGGCCGCGGTGCGCAACGTGAAGAAGCGCATCGGCGACGACGTCATGCTGATGAGCGACTTCAACCAGAGCCAGACGGTCAACGAAGCGATCCTGCGCGGCCGCGCGCTGGACGACGAAGGCCTTTACTGGATCGAGGAGCCGGTGCGCCACGACGACTATGCCGGCTGCGCGAAGATCGCCGCCGAGGTCGCCACCCCGATCCAGATCGGCGAAAACCTGCTGAACAGCTTCGAGATGCAGAAGGCGATCGATGCGATGGCCGCGGAGTACTACATGCCGGACGTGCAGCGCATCGGCGGCGTCACCGGGTGGCTGCGGGCGGCGGCGCTGGCGCACGCCAACAGCGTGGACCTTTCGAGCCACCTGTTTCCGGAGATCAGCTGCCACCTGCTGGCGGCCTCGCCGACCTGCCACTGGCTGGAGTACATGGACTGGGCGAGCGCCATCCTGCAGCAGCCGAACGAAGTCCGCGACGGCCACGTCGTCATCCCCGACCGCCCCGGCATCGGCATGGAATGGGACGAAGCCGCGGTAAAGAAGTACACGCCGAAGTGAGCGCGCCGCGCACTGAACACTGAGCACCGGGCACCGTTTCCTCCGTGATCAGGATCTACGGCATCAAGAACTGCGACACGATGAAGAAGGCGTTCGCCTGGCTCGACCGCCACGGCATCGCCTACGAGTTTCACGACTACAAGAAAGCCGGCGCCCCGGCTGACAAGCTCACAGCCTGGAGCCGGCAGGTCGGCTGGGAAGCGCTGCTCAATACCCGCGGCACCACCTGGCGGAAACTGGCGCCTGCCCAGCAGTCCGGCCTCGACGAAGCCAGGGCGCTGCGCCTGATGGGCGAGCAGCCCAGTCTGATCAAACGCCCGGTGATCGAATGCGACGGCGCGGTGATCGTCGGATTCGAGGAAAAACGATATGAGGAAAGGCTAGGCTCTAGGCTCTAGGCTCTAGGCTCTAGGCTCTAGGCTCTAGGCTCTAGGC